>JACCDU010633024.1_pt1 | contig 139494 bp, 141 predicted proteins | sample 7446081 | NCBI WGS metagenome assembly JACCDU01 (sample SAMN15323447, study PRJNA562643) | freshwater metagenome | isolation source: river surface water | place: USA:Blue River Watershed | collected 2017-08-17
CCACGCTCCAGTCGGCGCTTGCGCGCCTGCTGGAGCTGCGCCGCCCGAAGAAGGTCGTCATCGAAGACCTCCTCTTCTCAGGCCAACGCGGTGAGCTCTCGCGCCGGATGAACCGATTGCTCCGGCGCTTCGGCCAGCGCTACTTCAGCCAGACGCTTGAAGAGCGCCAAGCCGAGCTGGGATTCGAGCTCGAGCGCGTCAATCCGGCCTACTCGAGCCAGACGTGCTCGTCCTGCGGTTTCGTCCATCCCAAGAACCGGGACGGCAACCGCTTCAGATGTCTTTCGTGCGGGCGGCGCGCCCACGCGGATGCGAATGCAGCAAGGAACCTGGCCGGACGTTCCGACCAGGGTTCGCATCCGCCGCATGCCGACCGCCAAACGTTTCGGGCGCGAGCCCTGGGAGAGTGGGCCGCGCGACTGCGCGGCACGCTCACTCGGGACACGCTCGGCCCGATGCGCCGAATGCGCGCCGCTGCTTGCGCGCGAGCGGGCCTTGCGGCTCTCCAGCCGAAGAAAGGCCCGACTGAACGGTCGGGCCCGGAATCGCTGGTCGAGGCGCTCGGTCTTCTCAACGGACACTCTTGTGAAACCTTGCCCGTTCGAAAGATTAGAACGACAGGTTCCACACGAAAATCCGAATAGCCAGGACCTTTCGGAAACTACGAAGGAAGGGGGGAGGGACGGTTCGAGCGGGCTCAGGCCTTGCGGCAGGCCAGCCGAATGCCGTGGATGGCGGTGATGACAAGCGACTCGCCGGGCTGGGCGCTCGTTCCAGAGGGCAGCGTGGCGTCCCACTCGGCACCGCGATAGCGCACGCGATAGCTGCCGTCGGTATTGGCGGTAAGCACCTGGGCCCGAGCACCGATGTCGGTGTCCATCGTGGATGCGATAGGCTTCTTCCATCGCCGCAGCGCCACGGCCCCTGCCGTGGCAGCCAGTGCGAACGCGCCAAGCTGGACGGGCAAGCCGAAGTCGAAGACGGCTGCCAGCGCCGCCACGCCCGCGGCGCCCGCCAGAACCATCAGGTAGAAAGTGCCGGTCAGCATCTCGATGACCAGCGCGGTGCCTGCCGCCAGGCACCAGAACAGAAGTGCACTCATGGAGCGAATCGGGGTTGAAGTTCTGACGCCCAATGAGAGCGACCTCCAGAACGGATGTTCCCGGGCCGCAGAGGCGGAACACCCCGCCCCCGCACGGCTCTCATCCGGCCTGTGCCTCCCGCCAGCGCAGCGCGTGCCACGCCCCTTGCGCCGACCCGACGGCTCTCCTTGACCTCAGGGCCTGGCCTGCGCATGCCCACTGTGGCGATGCGCTGGCCTTTTGGCCTGCGATGACCCTGCTCGATGACTTCTTATGCCTGGCTGTTCGATGTGGACGGCACTCTCACCCCCTCCTCCGGCCAGATGCAGGCTGACTTTTCGGACTGGTTCCTGCGTTTTGCACAACAGCAACCGGTCTACATCGTGACCGGGGGAAGCTACGAGCGCATGCGCTATCAGCTCGGCGACGAGCTGCTCGACACGGTTCGCGCATGCTGGTGCTGCCTTGGCAACAGCCGCTGGGAGGGCCACGAAGAGGTGTCGCGCAACGAGTTCACGCTGCCCGAAGACGCCCGTCTGTTCCTGCAGCAGGCGCTCGAGCGTTCGGCCTATCCGCTCAGGACAGGGCTGCACTTTGAGCCTCGCCAGGGGCTCGTGAACTTCTCCATCGTGGGGCGAAACGCCAACGGGGCCGAGCGCCAGCATTACTTCGAGTGGGACCGGCGAGCCGAAGAGCGTATCGCGCTGCTCGAAGCGTTTCGCGCTCGATTTCCGGCCCTGGACGCACAGCTGGGCGGTGAGACCAGCTGCGACATCTTTGCGCGGGGCTTCGACAAATCTCAAGTCCTCACGCTGCTGCCGGGTCCGGTGCAGTTCTTCGGCGACCAGATGGGTCCCTGGGGCGTGGACCGGCCGGTTTCGCTTGCCTTGCAGCGCCGCGCCGACGGCTCGCGCGTGCACGAGGTCCGAAGCTGGGAGCACACGGCGTGTGTGCTGCGTGGGCTTGTGGCCAGCAATTCCGAGCGTGCTCCGCTCGAAGCGCTGTCGAGCTGACTCCGAGAGCGGTCCGCACGAGCGATGCCCGTTGCCTCAGGCGGCACCTCTCGTGAAAAAGGCCGCCTCGCTCTAGAGCGGGCGGCCTTGAAGAAGGGCGAGAAGGGGACGGGGCTTCAGGCTGCCATCGGAGCCTGGATGGCTGGATGGCTCCGATAGCCCTCGAGCTGGATGTCCTCGGGCTCGATGCGTTCGAAGGCGCCCTTGATGTCAGCGACGCTATCGAGTCGCTGGATGCGCTCGGAGAGCACGATGCGCGGTGCATCGTAGTGCTCGCGCGAGAGCTGCTCGAGCGTCTGCTCTACGTGGTTCTCGTAGACGTGCGCGTCCGAGATGAAGACCGTAGCACTCGCGGCCCTCAGGCCGGTGAGGCGCGCCATGATGTGCGTGAATACCGCTAAAGACGCAGCGTTAAAAGGATGACCTAAAAAGAGGTCGTTAGAACGAATCCACAGCGTCGAATGCAGCTCGCCGTCGGCTTCCGCGATGAACTGGTAGGCGACGTGGCAGGGCGGCAGCGCCATGCGGTCGAACTCGTCGGGGCGCCAGCCGTTGATGATGACGCGTCGGTTGAAGCGGTCGGTCATCAGCGCACGGGCGGCTTCCTCGAGCTGGTTGATGGTGCGCTCGAACACCCAGGTCGTGCGCTCGGGGTCGAAAGCCTTGAGCTCGTAGCCTTGCTGCTCGTACTGCCGCGCCTCGTCGGTGTCCTGCGTGATGCGCGTGTCGCGCCAGCCGGTCCACTGCACGCCGTAGATGCGGCCCAGGTCATCCGTGCCCTTGCGGTTCGGATTGTTGACCCAGGACGGAGTCTCGTTGGCGTTCTGGTCCCAGACCTTGCAGCCCAGGGCCCGGAAATCGGCCGCGCTCGTATAGCCCCGGAAGAAGCCCAGCAGCTCGCCCACGATGGACTTGAAGGGCACCCGCTTGGTGGTGACCAGCGGAATCCGGCCGTCGGTGAGGTCGTACTTCAGCATGTGGCCGACCGAGCCGAACGTGCCGGTACCGGTGCGGTTGGGCTTGAACTTGTTGCGGCGCAGGACCAGGTCCAGCAGGTCGTGAAAGTTCTGCATTGCGTCGTGTGTCGTGATGTCGTGATTGAAGAAGGAAAAACCGCGCACCGGTCAGTCCGGCACGTGGTGAGCGACCGCCTGGTAGCCCAGGCGAATCTTGGCGAGGCGCGCCACCGCCAGGCAGCCGGCCTGCTGCATCGACTCGAGGCTCTCGACCGAAGTGCCCGAAAGGAACGCGTGAGCCGAGTACCACATGCCGGCCTGCGAGCCGTCCTCGGCATAGCGCCGATGGCTGCCCAGCACGACTTCCTCTGTGTCGATGAGCTCGGCGAAGTCGTTCCAGTCGTTGACCGGGTCGAAGCTTCGCCAGGCGTCGTCTTCTGCAGGGATTTCGCATCGCTCGTCATCCGTGCCTTCATCCAGCAGCCGAGGCGTGCGGGCGAGGACCAGGGCGACGAACGCAGCGAGCTCGGCGTCGGAGAGCCCGTCGGACTCGATGCGCTTCAGGTGCTTGATGAGGGCTTCGCCCTCCTTGATGGTGGTCATGTCAGGGAAGGGGTTGTCCTCTAAATGAGGGCCTGCAAGGCCCGGAATGTTCCTGGAACCTGTAGCGACGAGTGAACCTCGCACATCCACCATGAGAAAAGCGGGCTCACAAGGAGCCCGCTTCGGGAATCAACCGGTCTTGCCGGTCGTCGTGCTTACGGACGGGCGGGCTTGTCGCTCGCCTCGGCGCCTTGCGGACGCAGCTGCAGCGGAGCGGCTTCCTTGCCGGTCTTGAAGACCTGCTCGGCACGGTCGGTCGTGATGAGCTTGATGTCGTCCAGGTTCATCTTGGGGTAGCCGGCGATACGCAGCCACATGCCCTGCCAGAAGCTGCCCAGCGCGATTTCGTAGGTGGCTTTCTGGTCGATGACGCGCTTTTGCTTGGTCTTGAACTCGTCGCGACCGGCCTCGATGACTTGCTGGACCTTGCGGTACAGCCCGGCGTCGATGGTCGGGTTCTGCTCGGAGATGGCCTGGAAGACCGCCTTGGAGCCTTCGGCGCCGTAACGGCCGCTGATGGCTTCGCGGATGACTTCCTTGACGTCGTCCTTCATCATCGTCGGCACCTGGGCCACTTCCAGCACCTTCTGGGTGTACTGGGCGTAGACGTTCTCCAGGTCCTTGTACTCGGCCTTGAGGGTCACCTCGAGGCGGTTGCCGGTGTTGTAGGCGCTGATGTAGCTCATCACCACCACGCCGATGATGGCGACGATGATGCCGAGTGCCACCAGGGCGAAGACCATCGCGGAGCCGCGTTGCTTGTTCATGGAAGAGTGCCTTTCTGTATCGAGTGCCCTGAGGGCACGGAGGAGGGAAACTGTTCCGGGTCTAGCGACCCGGGGAATGTCAGGGGTCAGCGAAAGCGCCGGTTCAGTCCGCCGAACGACGGGCCCGAACGGACCATGTTGCGCGACAGCACCACCGAGGTGACGATGCTGGCCACGAGACCCAGCACCGCCAGCAGCAGCGCCAGCCACATCGGAGGCGCCACGCGGTCTTTCAGGTACTCGAAGTCGGCCATGGGCTTGCGCTTGAAGCCAGCCGCGACGTGCTTGGTCACGAGCTCGAGCACCGCATCGCGCTCCAGGGTCTTTAGCTCCGCGAGTTCGTCGCGCAGCTGCACCTTGAAGAGCTCGTTGTCGGTCCAACTCACCACGCGTGTCCAGTCGATGGCGAGGTTCTCGCCCACGCCCAGGACCACCACCACGTCGTTCTTCTTGCCGCCCAGCCAGGCCGCGCGAATCGCATCAGCGAACTGGGGGTCGCGCTCGGCGGTGAGCACGAGCACGATGTTCACTTGCCGGGCCGGGCCCAGCTGGCGCAGTGCTTCGGCGAGCTTGCGGTTCCACGAGGCCACATCGGGCACGTTCACGCCCAGGGCGAGCACACGGTCCAGGTAGTGGTAGTCGTAGACGTTCTGCGGGTAGGCCGGGACCTTGCCTGCGAACTGGCTCAGTGCCTTCTGGTCGGCGAGCGTGTTGAAGAGCGAGTCGGGTGCCGCCTTGATGTAGTTGGTGTACGAGCTCGTCTTGGCCACGGGGTCTCCCGTCTGGGCGCGCGAGAACCGGGGTGGTTCGCTCGTGCCCTGCCGGTCGACGCGGTCGATTTCGATGCTGCCCACGGTCGTGCGCAACATCCAGTCGTAGTCGAAGGTGTGCTCGTAGCAGGTGTCGCACTCCTGTGAGCAGGTGCGGTCCTTGCCGGTGCCTCTGCAGACCTGTCTGCAACGGCACTTGTAGTCGTGCTCGCAGGAGACCTGCTCGCGTGACTTGCTCGTCACCTGTCCGTTCAGGACTTCGACGTCGTATGCCGCGGCGTAGCGGCTCAGGAAGAAGCCACTCACGACGATGAGCACGCCGACGGCGACGTTCGCCGCCATCTCGGGGAGCGTGAGCTCGTGCTTCCAGATGGCCTTCGCGATGAAGGGCCATACCAGGGGAGCAACGAGCAGCAGCGCCAGGGTTTCCATGGGGTTGCCTTTCCGGACCGGGTTTCGGTCCTCTTTTTCGGGTTGGGGATGTCCTGTCCCGGTGTAGCGACCCCGTGCCCGACGGGCCACGCATGCGTTGAGGTGGTGCCTACACGAGCCACTATGGCTTCCACAACCAAACGACTCGTGGTCGGTGCCGTGCTCCTGTTGGCGAGCCTGGGCATCGGGCGCTCGTACTACGCGCCGCTCGACGAGGCGCTCTCCGAGCTGCAGGCCCAGTTGCCCGTGCCGGCCCTGGGCGGCGTGCTGGAGCTGGGCAAGACGCTCGGGCTGGGCCCCGACATGGCACAAGACCCTCGATTCATGGGCGCGCCTCGCCCGGAACTCGCACCCGAGCAGGACGTGTCGCTCAAGGTGAACGCCGCGCTTCCCGACGCGCAGCCCCCTGTGGTCCAGACGATGGACGCGAGCCTCGCTCCGGCCGAAGTCGGAGCGACGGACAATGGCGGGGCACCCGCCGGCGCTCCTGTCGTTCCGGGCAGCCCCGACCCGGCATCCACGGCAATGCCCGCGGCATCTTCCGGCCAGGCCGTCCCGCCTACAGGCGCGGCCCCGGCCCCCCTCGCGCCCGAAATGCCTGCGGTGCCGCCCGCCTCCGGAGCCCCGCCCGGTGCGAAGCCTGTTTCGGCGGCGCCTCCCGGTGCGGCGGTCGGGCAGGCTGCACCCCTTCCCCAGGCGGCGAACTCTTCGCCGCTTTCTTTTTCCCCGACGCCCGATGCGAAGAGCGACGTGCTTGCGCGAGATGCGTCCAAGTCTGCGGACGTGGACGACCTGAAGGTGAGGCAGTCGGCCGGGACCGTGCACCTGCAGCTGCCCTACCTCGGAGCGCCCGGCGGCTTGGGCGGAGCCGGTGCAGTGGGGAGCCTGCCGCCTGGCCTGGGGGCCGGAACGGGGCTTGACCTTGGCAAGTTCAGCATGAAGCTCGAGCCCTCTCCGTTCACCGGCAACTGGTCGGGTCGCTTCGAAGGCGCCCATCTGGGACAACGCATCCGCGGCACACTGCAGCTCACGGTGCTGCCGATGGGTCAGCTCAAGGGCCGCGCATCGGTGCAGGGCAACCAAGCCCTGTCGGTCAGCTTCAACGGGTTCATCGCAGCCGACGGCCGCTTCATCCTGGTGCCGCCGGGAGGCGCGCCTCTCGTGGCGGGCGTTCCGGGCAACCCCTATGTGGACGGCACCTTCGAGCCCCAGCAGGCCCGGGGCACCTGGCGTGCGGGCGATGCGCCTGCCGGCATCTGGTCGCTCTCGCGCGAGCGGAGCTGAGTCGGCATGAAAGAAGAAGCCCCGACACGAGGTCGGGGCTTGAAGGAGGTGGGCGCAGTCAGGTCTGCAGCTGCAGGCTGTAGCGCACCCGGGCAAGCTTGAAGGCGTCGATGCGCCGTTCGATGCCCTGTTGCTCGTCGAAGACGATGACGTCGTCGCAGTCCGCGAAGCTCGTCACGTCACGCACGATGAGCCGGTTCACGGAACCGTCGGCAGGCACGTAGACCTGGCCGACCTCGATGCCGTAGCGCTCGGCGGCGCTCACAGCGACCTCACGAGGGTCCAACCCTTCGGCTTGCACCGCAGGCTGCCTTCGTAGATGAGCGTCTCGCGAAAGCCGCTCCGGGGGTTCTTGCGCTCCAGCAGATGCTGGCGGCCACTTTGGGTGGAAGGTCTGCTCATGGATACTCCTCAGGTGGCTACGGCGAAGCCCTGGCCCGCGCGCACCTGCGCGAACATCGCCGGCAAGGTGCTCCAGCCGTGGCGCTCGGCGCTGTACGAGGACAGCGCGAACGTCTCGGTGACCGCATCGAGGTACATGGAGAACTGCCCTTCCGGGCCCATGTACTGCTGACGATAGGCATGCGGGTCGCGAAAGAGCCGCTCGGGCTTGAGCTGCTCGATGGCGAGGTTGTCGAAGCTCAGGTGGTGGTTCTGCGCCACCGCGAAGAGCTCCCGGTACCAGCCCGCCAGCGTGCGCTGAACCGGTTCGGGGCGCACCTCGAAGAGCTTCCTGCCCCGGCCGAACCGCTTGTAGCCCAGCAGCAGCACCTTGAGCCTGCGGCCGACGCCGTCCAGCACCGAGGGCGGGTTCACGCCTGCGATGAGGTGCAGCACCATGTGCTCGTAGTCCCAGTCGGGAATCGAGTCGTGATAGCTCACGCCCACGCCGAACAGCTGCTTGTCATGCGTCAGGCGTTCGAGCACCTCGCGGTGCCTCTCGAAGTGCCGGCCGTTGACCGTCACGCTCGGCACGATGCCGAAGCCGCGAAGCCCTCGCACCAGGCGCTCGAAGTCGGGGTGCGACAGCGGGTCGCCGCCGCCGATGGCGACCTCGGAACCGCGGGGCATCGTCTTCAGCAACGCGAGCGTGCGCTCGACATCGCAGTGCGTGCCCTTCGTCGTCGATTCTTCATGACACCAGGCGCACCCGGCGTCGCACCAGTCGGTGATTTTCAGGTCCATCTGCTCGGGCAGACAGGGCGGCTGGGTGGGGTCCAGTTCGGTGCGCACCTTCGTGCCATTCGCATGGAGCTCGACCAGGTAGCCGCCGTTTCGGTACGACCCCAGCAGGGGCGTCGTAGGGCTGTTCATGGGTTCAGTCCTCTCTAGGGTTGTCCTCATGCGCCGTGTAGCCATGCGAGCCCCGCCGGCCGAGAAAAGGGCCCGACCGGAAAGGTCGGGCCCGTTGAAGCAGGCAGGCCGCGGCAATGCGGCGTCGACACCGTCAGGCGGTTGTCTTGGTCGGCTTGCCCGCCTTGGCGGAAGCCTTGGCTGCGGCATTCGAGCCCTTCGGGGCAGTCGTGGCCTTGCGGGCAACGACACGTCCGCCGAACTTGCGTACCAGCGACTCGTAGCGCGCGACTTGCTTGGTCGTGTGCCGGTCGCCCGGGCTCTCCTTCAGACGGCCCGCCCAGAACTTGAGCTCGCGGCGAGCCTGCGCAAGCAGGTACTTGCGGTGCCCCGAGGGGTCGAGCGCGTTGAGCCGGGTGGCCAGCTCCCGCGGCATCTGTACGACGAGGCGTCCATTCACATCCCATCCCTCACCCGGCAACTTCTCCTTGGTCGCGATGAAGTTCGCAGCCACCTTAAGATGGGGGCCGGCTTCATCGCGCGACAAGCGCTGCAGGGCGCGTGCGGTGTAGCCTCGAATCTCCTCGTAGTCGAGGTGGCTCGAGTTGCCCTCACTCAGCCAGTGCACGCTGGTGAGCACGGACTGAGCGAGCACGGCGTCGTAGAGCTCCGGGTCCGCTTCGGGCTTGACGAGCCCGCCGCTGCCCGTGGCAAAGCCCTGGTCGCCGTAGTGCTTGAGCGTGTAGAGCGTCATGGGCACGTAGGCGGCGGGCACCTCGGGTGCGATGAGCTCGCCGTAGTAGAGCTCTTCACCCCTGTCGGTCTGGATGGTCCAGCCCGGGCCGGTGTTGTCGTTGCCGGTCTCCACGTAGGCGTCCGAGAACAGGAACTGGCGAAGCGCCTCCGAGTCGCCCAGCAGCTCGGAGCCCACGCCGACCGAGTCGTGGTCGATGTAGCCGGTGCTGCCTGGCGTGAAGCGCAGCTCCACGCCGGTGTGCTCGCGCACCGCGTCGACGAGCGAGCGCAGCTGCGGATGCGCGTCAATCATCAGTTCCGTGACGCGCTCGGGGTCGCCCTCGGGGACGTCGTCGTACTGCGCGACTTGCGTGAGCAGGTAGGACAGCTTGTTGACAGCCGAGTAGTAGCGGTGCCACTCCCAGCCGTACTCGGCCTTGCCGACCATGACGACGCCCGCCCTCAGCACGTCGGTGGCGAAGGGCTGCGGCACGAGGTCGGATTGAGAAAGCGTGAGGGAATGGGAGGAGCTCGAGTTCGTCTCGAAGACGTTGCGGCGAATCTGGTGGGGCATGATGGTCGTCCTTGCGGAAAGTGGTCCTGACCGTGTCTAGCTAGGAGCGCGCACGAGGGGGAACGTTCCGCGGCGCTACACGTCGATAGGACATCACACACACGAAAGGACACACCCCATGACTCTCTCGGACATCACGGCCAACGCGCCGCTGGTCTTCGCCGGTGCGGTGGCGCTGGGCATGGTGGGTGGCATCGCGCTGCTCATCGTTGCCCAAATCGGCCGACAGCTCGGCCCGGGCAAGGCGCCCGCCGTGCCGGCGGCGCCCTCTCCCGCCGCGCAGCCGAGTGCGGCCGATGCCGCGCCCCCGGTGCTGAGCGACGTTGTCGCCGAAGCGACGCCGCGCAAGGCCCCGGCCCGACCCCCGGCCCCGAAGGCGGCAGCGCCTCGTACGGCACGGCCGTCCACTCGGCTGGACGACCCGCTGGCGGCTGCTGCTGCCGAAGGGCTCGGTGCCTTCGTCGTCTCCGACGATGCGGCGCTCGCGGAAATGCGCGCGCTGCGAGAAGGTGTCGAGCGTTTCGAGCCGCCGGCCAGTCGCACCGAGGCTGCCCGCGTCGTCGATGCTTTCGTGCGCGAGACGAGCCCTCAGGACGAGCGCCGCGATGCGGTGCTCTCCGGCCACGAAGACCGCATGGACAACACGCGAGCCGCCGCCCGAGTCGAACCCGAACAGCAGGCCGCTGCCGTCCGCGGTCGTGCCCTGGGCGATTCGGAATACGACCCGAGCGACTTCGCCTCGCGTCGTGACGACAGCGGCCCGGACTGGAGCGACCGTCCGATGAGCTTCCCCTCTTCGTTCGGTCTGCACTGACCAGCGGTACCTCATGTGCTTCACAGCGCGCCTCCCTGCGAGGCGCGCTTTTTCATGGAGCGTCTCACCAAGGAGAACGCCGACCTCGAGGGTCGGCGTGAAGAAGGGCTGGGGGCCTCAGTGCAGCGCCAGGCCCAGGTCCTGGCCGACGAGCTTGCGGCAGTCGGCGGGCAGGTCCTCGAGCGCGATGCGCCGGCCCAGGTGGCGCCCGGGCATCGCGGTGCAGCTCATGCCGATACCCTGCGGGTGGAACGGCTCGGCGTTCATGCCGCGAGCGGCATACAGGCCGGGCGTGCGCTCGGGCTCGTCCATGTAGACGACGGTGTAGCGGTCGGCGGTCTTGCCGCCGTTGTCGTAGCAGCGGATGTTGGGGTTCGGCATCGGAATGTCCTCGGTCGGGCGGTCAGGCACGGTGGGTGGCGTGGGCGTCGTAGCGGGCGCGGCGCCAGAAGGTGCGCAGCGTATCGGCATCGGGCAGTTCGCCCCAGGCCCGGCGCCAGTCGGCGAGCTGTTCGCGAAAGAAGGCCGAAACCGTCTTGCGTTCGTCAGCCGGCAGGGCAGCGAGCGGCGCCGGGCGGCTTCCGCCGGTCCAGGCACGCAGGGTGCCGAGTTGCGAGAGCGCCTGCAGGCGCGGATGGGTCCACAGTGACATGGTCGGGTGTCCTCGGGTGGGTTGATAAAAGGCCTTCTCCCGTGTAGCGCCTCGTGCACGGTTCGCTACACCGAGGCAGACTCCTCTACATCGACAGGACAACCCATGACACCCATTTGCCTCCAATGGCTGGACGCGCCTGCACCGCACCGCACCCTTGCGGCGCTCCGTGCGAGCGGCGAGCTGGCCCGCCTGCTTCCCGAAGTCGAGGCGCTCTACGGCGTGCCTCAGAACCCGCAACACCACCCCGAAGTCGACACCGGTGTTCACACCGAGCTCTGCCTTCAGATGGCCGAGTTGCTCGAAGCCGCGCCCCGGGCGCGTTTCGCGGTGCTGACGCACGACCTGGGCAAGGCGCTCACCCCGAGCACCGAGTGGCCCAAGCACGTGGACCACGAAGTCCGGGGGCTGGAGCCTGTGCGCGCGGTCTGCGAGCGCCTCGCGGTACCCGCCGACTGGCAAACGCTCGCGCTCCTTGTGTGCGAGTACCACCTGCACGCGCACCGCGCTTTCGAGATGCGCTCGACGTCGGTCGTGAAGTTCCTGCAGCAGACCCGGCTCGATGCCGAACTGCACGGGCTCTTCGACGATTTCGTCGTCGCCTGCGAAGCCGACAAGCGCGGCCGCACGGGCAAGGAGGCCAACCCCTACGCCCAGGGCGCGTTCCTGCGCGCGGCCATGGTCGAGCTTCGTGCCCGGCCCTACCCGCCGGGCGCCGACATGTACGCTGCCGAAGGCGTCAAGGTCTACGCGGAACGGCTCCTCGCCGTGCGTCGCGCCCGTGACCCTTATCGTGAGCTGCGGGCGGCGGCACCCGTCACCTGCTGAGCAGAGCGCTCTTGCACTCTTTCGCGCCCCGGAACCCCCGGGGCGCTCTTCATTCCAGGGGTGCCCCCAGCTCGATGCCGCTCGCCGAACGGTAGACGTAGCGCGCGACCATGCCGCGCGCCCCGGGCTCCTCGGCGATGCGCACGATGTCGCAGTTGCCCGGGTTGGGCTGGCGCTCGAACCATTCGTAGGGCAGGTGCAGCCACTGCATCACGAACGCCCGCAGGGTGACACCGTGGCACACGACCACGATATGCTCGAGGCCGTAGCGCTCTGCGTCCCGATGAAAGGTGCCGAAGGCCTGGTGCGCCCGAACGGCCACGTCGAACCGGCTCTCGCCCAGCGGCATGCGCGCCCAGAACTTGCCCTCGAAGCGCTCGGCCAGGTCGTAGTGGGCGTGCTCCTGAGGAAACCGGATGGGAAGCTCCTCGTCCGGCACGCCGTCGAAAAGGCCGAACTGCTGCTCGCACAGGTTGATGTGTTCGCGACGGTCGAGCTCTACGAAGCGTCGCTGCAGCGCGCCCTGCAGGTGGTCGGCCGTCTGCCGGGTGCGTCGGTAGGGGCTCGTCCAGACCCGCAGCGGGGTGTCGGACGGCAGCTCGATGAGCGAGGCAAGCGCCTCTCCCGCGGCCTGGGCCTGCCGATGGCCCCGCTCGGACAGCTCGATGGCATGGTCGGGCACGCGAGTGTAGAGGCCCGGGTCCAGGTTGCCCTCGGATTCGCCGTGCCTCACCAGATGGATGCTTCGGATGCGCCCGGAAGCTGAAGACGATGGCGCGCGGGAACGGACGGGGCTCACGATGAATCGACACGAGGACGAAAGGGCCCTTTGAGAGCCTAAGAGGGCCTGAAGGTTCCGTTGCGCGGGCCTCGAATGAAAAAGCCGCCCGGCAAGGCGGGCGGCTCGAGAAAGGTAGAAGGAGGTGTGCTGCTCAGGCCGAGCGACGGTCTTTTCGACCGCTCTGGGACCACGCGATGCCGCTCGCATCGAGCAGCGCATCGATGTAGGGCTGAATCTTGCTCTGGCCTTCTTCGGTCGCGTAGGACAGGGACAGCCGCATCGTGCGACTGCGGGCCTGCTCGACCATCATGTCGAGAAGCCCTCGCGCGATGCCGCGACGTTGCCACGCAGGGTCCACGGTCAGGTACGAGACCCACAGCTCGGTGGCGTCATAGGGGCTGGCTTCCAGCTGCATCAGACCGCGCACGATGCGCAGCCCCGCGTGCTCGCCCTCGGATTCGGGGGCGGTCATCGCCAGCAACATCGTTCGACGGTCGGGACCCTGGAGCGCCTCGATGCCGGTGCGATGTGCGAAGTACTTCAGCCTCGGCACGTGCACGGTGGGTTCGGTTCGCGTGCCGTCCTCGTTGCGGCGACCCTGGGTCATCGTCTCGAAGAGCACGCCGTTCACGGCCTGGAACAGGAACCCGGTGCGGGCTTCGTGCACCGCGGCCGCTTCGCCCGCCTGGTACCAGCTCGAGTACCGCACCAGATTGCCCTGGGTAAGGTCGAGCTCCTCGGTGCGCGCGGCATGGCATAGCCCGGCACAGGTGCGACGTTCGTCATCGTGGCAAGCCCAGTTTTGGCCGGTCTCGCGCTTGATGCGCAGGATGTCCCCGCCCGAGGGCAGGCATCCGTAGTTCTGGCCCATCTCGGCCTCCTCGGTATACCCGTCATTGAACGGGCACCCCGGGCAGCTGCCCTTCAGTCCGCCGTGCTCGGCGCAGTCCATAGGTCTCATGAATCGGGTCCTCTTGGTTGGAAAACAGGTTCTCCAGGCCTATAGCCAATGGGCCCCGCTCGCCGATAAGCACACGGGCCTACACCGGACGTGTTTCCTTTCCTGCAGAGCCTCGTTCGTGACAACCGTACTGGAACCCGCCACCACCGCCGAAGTTCGCGCGCTTCTCGCTTCGGACGGCGCCCCCATTCTCGTCGACTTCGCGGCCACTTGGTGTGGCCCGTGCCAAGCGATGGCCCCCGTCCTGCAGGCCTTCGCCGCCGAACAAGGCGCCTCGGTGCGGGTGTTGAAGGTCGACATCGACCGGCACCGTGAACTGGCCAACGAGGTCGGCATCCGAAGCGTGCCGACGCTTCTGGTCGTTCGCAGCGGTGAGGTGCTCGATGCGAAGGCGGGCGCCCTCGGACTGGGGGCGCTGCGGGAGTTCGTGCGGCAGGCAATTCGCTGAGCCCTGCCTGAGTCGTGAAGTGGCCCGGAACCTTCCCGGGCCCTGCGGCTATAACGCCGAATCTCTTGTTCGCATACCTCGTTATCCCGCATGTCGACTTCCTCCCCTGCCCATGCCGCACGACTGGTGCGTGCCTGCGACGCCGACCGTCCCTATGACAGCTCCGTGACGGGCTACACCCTGGTCGTTGCTCGCGCTCCAGGTTCCCGGCGCGCGCTTGCGGTGCGAAAGCGGCGTCCGTCCTGGCAGGCCGGGCGGCTCAACTTCCCCGGGGGCCACATCGAGGCAGGCGAGACTCCGCGCGAATGCGTGGCCCGTGAACTTCGGGAAGAGACCGGCGTCGAAGCGCCCCTGGAGGCGTTTCGGCCCGTCGCCCACGTGTGCCGTCCGGGCGGCTTCGAGATGTACGTATTCGCCCTCGAGCACCCGGATGTCGAGCGAGCCCAGGCGCTCACCGACGAGCCGCTGGAGTTCGTTCACGTCGACACGCTCTCGGCGATGCCGATGAACGAGGCGCTGGAGAACCTCTGCTGGCTGCACGGGCTTGCCTTCGACGGGTTCTCCAAGTTCGCCACCGTCGTCTACGACTGAGCTGAAGGACCACCTCATGGGCACCCGCTCCGACTTCTACCTGAATCGCGGCCCGGCCGCACGTTACCTCGGCAGCCTTGCGTTGGACAGCCACCCCGAGGGGCTGCCCGATTCACTGCTCGAGGCCCGCACCGAAGCCGATTTCGTCCGCGAGGTCGAGGCCCTGCTCAGCGAGCACGGCATCCCGGGCGAGTCGGGTTGGCCGTGGCCGTGGCGCGACAGCGCCACCACCGACTACGCCTACGCATTTCACGAGGGCGCAGTGCGCGTGCGCACCGGCAGCCTCTGGCACGACTGGAGCCCGGAGGAAGGCCTCGTCGAGCGCGAGGCGGATGAAGCACTCGACCTGCCGGACATGCTGGGCACCATCGAAGCGCAGGGCCCGCGTGCCCGCCTGCGCCATGCACTGTCGGTAGCTGGGCACAACGTGCGCCCGGATTGGGACCCGGTGCTGCATCTGGCCATCGTCTTCACGAACCGGATGGCCCGTGAGCTCGACGTGCTGCTCAAGCACCCGGAGACCGGGGAGCCGATGCTGAGCTGGCGTGCGACGCACGCATCCGACGGCATGCTCGACATGCACCGCGCGATGAGCGAGCACTACGATTCGGGCCGCTTGCTGCGCGAGGTGCTCGAGATGGGGCCTCCCGATGACTCGCATCGCGGCGTCTATGAGGCCGTGGGAGAGATGGTGCGACATCAGGTGTGGCTGGGCCTGATGGCCGAGCCCGACGAGACCCTGCGCGTGACGGTTCATCACGAAGACCAGAGCGCGAACATCCCGCTGCACGCACCCCGGTTCCCGGAGGCAACGCGCGGCCTGCTCGCGGTGCTTCGCACCTTCTGCGAGGGCGCCGAACTCGCGGCGCGCCTTGTGCTCGACGCCTGGGTGTGGCGGCTGCAGCGCCAGGCCGCCCTCGGCACCGAGCGAGAGGCGCTGACCGAAGAGGAGGCGCTCGCCCTGATGGGCTCGGCGGCCGGACGGATGGAAGTGCTGCGCAGGCTAGGCGACCCGCTCGCGGTGCACCGCGCACTCCCATGACAGTCGGGAACCTGCACTTCAGTGCAGGTTCCAACGCTTCATGAGCGACTCGCCCCACTCCTTGCCTGCTACCGCGCCTACCGCGCCTACCGCGCCCGCCCCCGACGACGGCGCGCAGGTCGGGCTGCGCCCGCCCCTGGGCGCGCTGAGTCCCTTCGGCGCGCATCCTGCCCGCTTTCCCGTGCATCGCCGCCCAGTGCTCTACCTCGACTTCGACGGCGTGCTGCACCACGAAGAGGTCTACTGGGCTCCGAAGCGGGGCGTGTACATGAAGGAGCCGGGTCACGCGCTCTTCGAATGGATGCCGCTGCTCGAGGCTGCGCTCGGCGCCCATCCTGAGGTGGGCATCGTACTGTCCACCTCGTGGGTGCGCGCCAAGGGGTACAACTACGCGTTGCGCAGGCTCTCGGAGCCACTGCAGCGACGGGTGGTCGGGGCGACCTTTCATCGCCGCTGGCATGAGTCCCATGAGTTCCAGGCGGCGTCCCGCGGACTGCAGGTCTGGTCAGATGTGTTGCGCCGGCAGCCCGCGGGCTGGGTGGCGCTGGACGATGATGACTTCGGCTGGCCAGCCTGGTGTCGAAACAGCCTCGTGCGTACCGAAGGGGCACTGGGCCTCTCGGAGCCTCGCGTGCAGGATGAGCTGGCGCAGGCCCTGCAGGCCCTGACCGACGACGCTCGTAGGCTGAAGGGCAGTTGCGCCTGAAGGCGCAGGACGAAAGAAAGGGGCCTCGCTGTGCGAGGCCCCGAATCGGTCCAGCGACTCAGCCGCCAGCGCGGCCTACGTCTTCAAGGGCCTCTTCTCGAGTACAGAGCTGGTCAAGGCCCCCCGATTGAACGGAGGGTAGGGCACCTTTTGGCCCGCGCAGCCGAGGCAACGACAGGCTTCATGCAGACCCGCCTACCCTGCATCACGCTGCAACGGGTGGTCTTGCGCTCGCTCACCGGTAAAGCCGACCATGCCAGGCATCAGAGCCGTCCACACGGGCTTGAATCGTTGGCGCTCCGGCAAACTTACCTTGCGAACGCCGCATTGCAGCTGACCTGGGTACGGCAGCTCGATGGGGCGCAGGTCTGCCATCGACGGGTAATGCGAGGGCAGCGCGACCCGCAAGTACATCCAGTGCAAGCGGGATGCCAGCGAGGCCGCCCATCGAGAGCGCAGTCGCGCCCGGTACAGGGTCTCGCCGCGTACATGAGGGTATTGCCACCAGGCCTCGGCTACCCAGTCGCCTTCGGAAGTCGGTGTCTTGCGCAGGCAGGCCAAGAGAAGGCCCAGCACCGTCGAGACGGTCAACAGCACGGCGGTCAAGATGTCGGGGTTCATAGTCAGTGTCCTGATTGTTGCAAGCCTTTTCCCGCGGGAGGGGCTTGCCGGCCTAAAAATGAGTCTTGAGCACTATAGAGACCGCGCCTGCCTGCCGCCTGATTCTTGGGCCACCCTTGTCCGGCACAACCGGACCTGGTGTGCGAATCACGCCCACGCGGCCCGAACGACAAAGCCGACCCCGGGGGGGGTCGGCTCGTGCAATCAGACCGCTTGACGCTGGAGAGCGCTTGCGGCTTTCTTCTTGCCTGTGGGAGCCTCGAGCACCGCGCCAAGGTCGAAAGACCCGAGCTCGCGTGCCGCCGAGGAACGGCACAGGCGTGCCTGCATCGCATCCAGCCAGGCGCCGAGCGCCGCCGTCACGCGGGGCTTCGTCCAGCGTGCGTAGTCGCGCTCGAGCATCGCGGTGAGCGAGGCAAGCCTCGTCTCGGACGGATGCGCCCACCAGTCCGGCAGGAACTCGGTGACGCGGCTCACGTGCTTCGCGTAGGCGACGGGGTCGATGCGATAGCCCGCCTGCTCCAGCAGGTGCCGTTCGATGGCGAAGGTCTCGACCTCGCGTCGGGTGCACTCGTCGGTGCTCGGCTCGTCGTAGGGCACGCCCTGAACGTAGACCTTGTGCACCCGAAACACGTAGCCGCCCGAGCCGCCCATGCGCCGCTCGAACGCATGGGCGCCGAACTGCACGCCGTGGGCCAGTTCGTGGGCGAGGTGGTTGAAGGCCATCGAAGGTCCGGCGCGACATCCGAAGACGTAGCCGCGGGTCCCCTCGAGCCGGAAAGAAACCCGCAGCGCGGGATGCCCGGCCACCGGAAGGCGCGCGAGCCGGGTGGCGATGACCAGGCGCCTGCGCTCGGTGAGCTCGTCGAAGATTCGGTTTCTCATGATGGGGACGGCGCAAGGCCGCTCGAGGGTTGTCCTGCGTCCTGTAGCCAATGCATCGAAGGCAAGCCCCGCCGGGCTCGCTAGACCAGAGGCATGCCGATGCATGCAAGGACATCTCTTTCATCAACCTGGACATTCTGGAGGAATGCGATATGGACCGCTCGACGGAGGGTATCGTCGCCGACGCAGAAGCCATGCTGGCCCGGGCCGCCGAACAACTGGCGCGCCAGACCCGTGAGCTCGACATCAAGAAACGTGTGGTGGCCCTCGTGCCTCGCACGCTACCACTGCCGGTCCGAAGCGTTTCGGCATCCGGCTACAAGTGCGACGCCGGCCTCGGCTTCGAGGTGACGACGCGCGAGGAAGCCCTCGCGCTGATGCAGGCGTTGCCCGCGGTGCCCGCGGTGCTGCTGCGGCAACGCGGAGGCACCAGCTCCTTCATGCCCGCGGAGCGATTCGCAGGCCCGCTTAAGGCAAACCAGACCTGCGCGCCCGTCGTGCCGTTCATCTTTTCGGTGGATGGCTACGGCGGCGGATACACCAAGGAGGAGACCTTCTGGTGGACCCGACTGGGCGAGCTTCTGGTCAAGGTGAGCGCCCAGGTCCGTCGTGACCGGGTGGGCACCGTGACCATCCGCGCGGCACGCGTCTCGGACTTCGACACGCGCCTGAAGTTCACCTACGAGGGCATGCCGCCTGCGGAGTGCATCTACTGGAGCCCGGGCGACAAGCGCGACCCTGGTGAAGTCACCGCCTACTGGCTGCTCGAGGGCGGCGAAGACGCCGCCCGCACGAAGTACCTGCAACGCGGCCAGGTGAGCCGCACCCACTGACCGGTGCGACGCACCGAACCCTGCCACAAGGACACCCTGTGATGAACATCGCCCTGCTCTGCCTCGCAGCTTTGCTGGGCGCTCTGCTGGCCCGCCGCCTGCAGCGCGCCCGTCGTCTCGCCCGGTCGTCCGCACCTCTCCAGTGCGTGCGCCGCGGCGGCATCGACGTCTACATCTGACGACGCTGGCGTCGTTCGGCTGAACGACGCTCATTCGACAACACCCCGCACGCCTTTCGGTGTGCGGGGTGTTCTTCATGAGGGGCGCTTTGCGCGCGTCAGCGGGCGGCTTCCAGCTCTCCGAGCTCCTTCAGTGCGCGGCGGGCCAGCTCGCGCGCGGTGAGGTATTCGCCCGGCGTCGGCAGGTCGCAGCGATACTGGGACACCCAGCGCCCCTGCATCTGGGCCACCACACACTGGTGGTTCTGGATGAACCGGGCTTCGGCCTGGCGCAGCCGTTCGGACTCCCGGCTCGCCTTGTCGGCGAAGTGGCCGATGGCGAATGCCACGCCCACCAGCACCGCAATGACTACCGCGGTCTGGCCGCGGGTCATGTCCCAGCGTAGCGCCACGATGCTCAGGCGAAGATGTCCAGCTTGCCGAAGATGTCGTCCAGGCGGACCTTCAGCTTCTTGGCACTCGCCGCGGCCAGCATCAGGCGCACGCCTTCCTTCGGGTCGCCACCGGCGGCCGCGCGAGCCTTGCTGTCGGCCAGAATCTGCTTGGGGTCCATCGCGGCCAGCTCGTCGATGGTCTTGCCCATGTTGGCGGCAATCTGGAAGGTGTCGCTCTCGGGGACCTCGCCGGCGGCGAAGATGCCGAGCTCGGCAGCCTTGGTCACGAGTTCGCCGAAGACGGTATCGACCGGCAGCTTGCTCGGAACCTTGTTCAGGATGAGGCTGATTTTGCCGGCGTCGAAGCCCAGTTGCTCGGTCAGGTAGTGCAGCGTGGAGATGGTGTCGGTCTGGACCTTCTCGGACGGCTCGGTCGGGACCACCACCTTGGTGATGAACTCCTGCATGTTCTCGTAGCTCGAGAGGGCGGCGAAGAAGTTCGACACGTTCGAGGCGCCGACGTCGACGATGACGGCAGACGTGAAGCTCGCCTCGACGACCTGCTCCAGGATGGCCTGGGTCTGTTCGGCCGACAGCTGCACCGCTTCGCCCTGGTTGTAGCCGGCGTTCACGTCCTCGACCGCGAAGATGCGCACATCCAGCATGTTGGGCAGCAGCAGGTTCTTCGTGAGGGTGGTCTTGCCGACGTTGCCGCTGAAGTTGGCAACCATGATGATGGGGTTCATGTCTTGGAGTTCCGGTATTGGCTGATGTCGGAGAAGGCGAACTTCCCCTATAAAGACGCTTTTTAGCCACCGACGGTGGCCCGGGAGGGAACTTCCCCTCCCGTTGACGCCCTTATGAGCACACTGAACGACGGAGGTTCCCCATGGGCGGCAAGGCATTGAAAAACACGACCACGCAGCGACTCGACCGAGCCGATTTCGAGCGGGTCTCCGCGCGCGTGGCGCAGGTGCTGGGTGAGCGCTTCCCTGGCGCCCGCGTGGCGGTCATCCCCGCCTACGCGAGCAAGGCCGACTTCGGCGACCTAGACATCCTGCTGGAGTCCGAGCCTGCCCAGGCCGCGGGCGGGACCGAAGCGCTGATGGCGCTGGCCCGGGAGGTGTTCCACGCGACCGACCTCTTCAAGAACGGCAACGTGCTCTCCTTCGACTACCGGGAGACGGCCCGGCAGACCGAGCCGGGCTTCCAGGTCGATGTCATCACGATGCACGGGGCGTCGTTCGAGTTCGCACTGAACTACTTCAGCTTCAACGACCTGGGTAACCTGATGGGGCGCACGGCGCACAAGCAGGGCTGCAGCTTCGGGCACGACGGACTGTGGTACTACTTCCGCGACGGCGACTACAAGTTCCGCGAAGTGCTGCTCACCCGTGACTTCGACACGGCGCTCGTTGCGATGGGCTACGACCCGGCTCGCTTTCACCAGGGCTTCGAGGGTCTGGAGGACATCTTCGGGTACGTCGCAGGCTCGGCCTACTTCAATCGCGACATATTCCTGCTGGAGAACCGCAACCACCAGTCTCGGGTGCGCGACCGCAAGCGCAAGACGTATACCGAGTTCCTGAAGTGGTGCGAAGCGCGCCCGGCGCTGCCCGCCTATCCGTATCCGGCCGACAAGCGCGAGTGGCTCGCCCATCTCTTCGCGCAGTTCCCGCCCTTCAAGGGCGAGTACGACCAGGCGCAGGTCGACCTCGAGCGCCAGCGTCGCGTGAAGTTGCGCTTCAACGGAGAGTTCGTGCGTGCCCTCACGGGCCTGGAGGACCGGGCTCTCGGCGAGCTGATGCGACGCTTCAAGGAGCAGTTCGAATCGGTCGAAGCGATGCACGAACACGTGCTCTCGCACACCGTCGAGGAACTCGGCGCCCAGGTGCTCGCGCTGCACCGTGCCACACGCTAGGCCTGCCCCCGCCGGAAGGGCCCCCGAGGCTGCAGGACGCGATGCCCGCACCCCGAGGCAGGCGCTCATCGACGCGGTGAGCGCCGACCCGACTTTGCTCGCAGCCTTCCAGGAGGGCTGGGGGCGCGAGAGCGTGGCCACCTATCTCGAGGAGTACCGGCACATTCCGGACATCGTTCAACGGCTGGCGAGCGACCTCGGGGTGGTGCTGCCGTCCTGAGGGCTGCCGCTTTCATGCGGTCGCTAGACCTGGGGCAGTTGTATCGGTCCTCGCCCTGCGCAGTATCCAGGCGAAGACAACCAGGCAGTACCGTTCAACCCATACCATCCAGGCCCCCATGTCTTTCGATGCTCAAAGTGCCCGCGCCATGTCGCGCGAGGCCCAGGTCCGAATCACCGTCGAGGCCAATCTGGCTGAAGTCAAGCGCAGCGCCGATGCGGGCTACACCTTCTGCTACTACAAGCGCCCCTACTCGGACGCGTCCATCAACCAGGAAGCCGCTCGCCAACTCGGCGCCAAAGGTTTCCAGGCCGAGGCGGGCTACGTCACCTGGTAGGTCGGAGCGTCTCGCAGACCGGCTTGCCTTGACTGCAGTCCGGCGCTTTCCCTGATTACAGGCCTCGCATCGCGAGGCCTGTTTCATTGGAGCAGGGCCCGCCGTGAGACGGGGGTAGCGGAGCCGATTTACAGGCGGCTCTTCGGCCCTTTCGCGGGCGCGAACCCGCGGAGCCGCGAGAAGGCGTGCGACCGTCGGAAGGGGTTTGGCCGGAACCTGCGGGTTCGCGCCAACCCCCACGTACCGACGGAATTCGCACCAACTGCGAGCCGCTACACCTTGAACGGCCCCTGCCGGGCCTGCTGCCGCTCCTGCGGCTCCCTCCCCCATTCTCCTGGAGACCTTCCCATGTTCCGCTCCTCGACCGCCTGCGCCGCGCTTGCCCTCGTCCTGCTTGCCGGCTGCGCGACCTCCAACCCCGATGTCATTTCACGCGATGCCGCGATGCGCGCTCAGACCCTGGTCGACGCGACCGTGCTGTCGGTTCGAGCTGTCGTCATCGACGGTAACCAGAGCGGCCTGGGTGCTGCGGTCGGCGCGGTGGCGGGCGGCATCGCCGGCTCCACGGTGGGCGGCAAGCGGGAGGCCATCGTGGCGGGTGCGCTCGGCGCCATTGCTGCGGGCGCCCTCGGCAACGCCATCGAGCGCTCGGTGACTCGCGAGGCAGCCGTTGAACTCGTTGTGCAGAAACGAAACGGAGAGCGCCTGGTGCTGGTCCAGGCCCAGGGCACGCAAGACCTGCGGCCCGGCGACTCGGTGGTCCTCATCTCGGACGGTCGGGGCACCCGCGTGGTTCGGGCTCGCTGAGCCTGGGAAGCTTGAACTGTTCATGAAGAAGCGAGCCGCCATGGAGGCTCGCAATGACGGGGGGCGCAAGAGCGAGGGCCAACGGCCGCTTGCGTGACCCGCTAGGGCCGCCCGCGCAAGCCTCGTCCTTCAGGGCGAGGAGGAGGTCAACCACACCGGCTGCAAACAGAGCCGGCTGGCTAAGGTCGGCTTCCTATAAACAAATCGCTCAATGCCCGGGACGGGCCGCCTGCTACCGGCCCGACCTGGCGCGCACGTCCTGCCCTGAAATGCCTACGCTTTTTCGTCGAACCCTTTGCATGCTGCTGTCTGCAGCTCTCGCGCTGCCGTCTTCGGCGGCACCGGCCTACCGTGTCCTCGTGAAGGACTTGCGGGTGGTCGACAGCCCGGTGGACCCGACGCCCTCCGACGAAACGTCGCAGACCGAGACGGGTGCCCTGGTGCTTGACCAGTCGGCGGTGGCCTTCGGTTCGGTCAACCTTACTTCCCCTGCGGCTACCAAGGTCCTGACCGCCACCAACGTGGGCGACTCAACCATCGAGATGACCCGTCTGGCCGTCACGGGAAGCGCCTTCAGCGCGCTCACAACCTGCCCTCAGTTCCTGACCCCCCAGTCGTCCTGCGAAATTCTCGTCTCGGCAAAGCCGGCCTCGGGAGGACCTGCTGCAGGGGAGTTGACCGTAGGCAGCAAGTCGAACTCGCCCAAGGCCTCGCTGTCGGTGACAGGGGTTTCGGGGCTGTTGCAGGTCACGCCGTCGTCAGTGTCTTTCGGCACGCTGAACTTGGGAGAGTTGGCCAACCAGTCGATTCGGGTGCAGAACTCCGGTAGCGACACGGTGAGCCTCTCCGCACCTGGGATGCAGGCCGCATCAGGGGTGTCCGTAGCGGCCTCGACGTGCTTGTCGAGCCTGGGCCCGGGAGGGGCCTGCACGTATACGCTGACCTGGGCACCCGCCAAAGTGGCTAACCTTGCAGGGTCTTTCACCGTTCGGGGTGACGTGGAGTACCCGGTCGAGCTGGTCGGCAACGTCAACGGTGCAGTGCTGGTCGCAAGCCCTACAGCCGTCCAAGTTCAATCCGATGAGCCCAAGAGCCTTCAGGTGATGAACGTGGGCAATCGGTCCGCGGTGGGCGTCTCGGTATCGAGCCAAACCCCCGCCGTGCAGACGAGCTCCACCTGCCCCGCATTGCTGGCGCCCGGTGCACAGTGCACCGTGACCGTCACTGCGAGCGCTGCGCACTCTAGCGGATTCATCCAGGTACAGCACAGTACGGGGTCTGCACTTGTCGAAGTGACAAACACGGCCTTCAGCTCGGGCACGGGGCCGGGACAAAACGTCGTCTCCATCTCTCCGTCGTACTGGACGTTTGCCACGACTTCAGTAGGGTCCGCCTCCGAAGTCCAGCGCTTTCTTGTTTCGAACAAAACGTCGAGCGCGGTGACGCTCCTGGGCTTCGAGCCCTTGCCCGATTTCATCTTCGATACCTCGGGCTGTTACGGCCTTCTTGCTGCCGGCGCCTCCTGCACGGTTTCCGCTACTTTCAAGCCCGTTTCGATTGGGTTCATCAAGGACCGAACACGGCTGGTATACCGCGCAGAGGGGGCATCGACTCCAAAGATGCTCTCGCTGCAGGTGTCCGGAATGGCCCTTGGGGGGTTGCTCGGAACGTATTCATCCATCGCCGATTTCCGGCAGGTGTCCCAGTTCACCCCGAACGCCCGGGTAAGGGTTCCGGTGTACAACCAGGGCAACGCCCCGATTTCCCTGGGTCCGCTCACAGGCACAGTTTCGGGGGTGTCGCATTCGTCGACGTGCCCGGCGTCACTGGCGCCGGGGGAGACCTGCGAGCTGCTCTTCTTGCTGGATACCTCCAGCTTGCGCGAGCTCACGGGGTCGTATGCCTTCATGGCCGGCACCCGGCAAGCCGTGGTCCAGGTAAGAGGCGCTGTCGTGCCAGCGTCCCTGACTTTGTCGTCCACCGTGCTGGCGTTTGGCGACGTGGAGCTCGGAAACACGGCCGTTACCCGTCAGGTCCAGGTCCGAAACGAAAGCACTGTCGCCTTGTCGGGGCTTTCGATTTCAACAACGGGGGAGTTCGCATCTTCGACGGACTGCACCTCGACGCTGCCCGCCGGGCAACAGTGCCTGGTGACTGTCTGGCAGACGGCGCCGTCCACCGGACGCTACTCTGGTGCCTTGAGCGTGCAAGCGGGCAGCCTCGGCGCGAGTGTCACGCTAAGCGCGAATGTCGTGCTCAAGGGCCCCACGCTATCGAGCACGAGGCTGTCCTTCCTCGATGCCCTCGTCGGGCAGCTGACCGCACCCCAGCAAGTGCTGGTTTCGAACCCCTACAGCGAGCCCCTGGAGCTTGGAGCGCTTACCCTTGTTGGAGCGGCTACCTTCCAGGCGACACATAACTGTCCCGTGACCTTGCCGGTGGGAGGGGACTGCGTGTTGTCCGTTAGATATGCGCCTCAAGTTGACGGAAGCGAGCTTGGAGAGCTGACTGCACGCGGTCTTCGTCTTCGGCTACAAGGCGAGACCCTGGCCGGGTCTGGCGCGGGGCAGAGCGGGCTCGCCGCGACGCCTGCAAGCGTTGCGTTCGGCGTTATCGAGCCCTTCAAGACTGCAACCTCGAGGACCGTTACGCTCACGAATGTGTCGCAGGCCACCGCGACGCTCGCGCCCGTGACGCTCGACAATTCACAGGCATTCTCTGTGAGTTCCGGCTGCGGACAGAGCCTTGCACCGGGAGCCAGCTGCACGCTGACCGTGAGCGCGTTCACGAACAGAATTGGAGAAGCCACGGGCCGCATCGGGGTCAAGACCTCCACGGGAGAGCTCGGTCTTGCAGTGAGCGCAGACGTGGACTATCAGCCGAAGCTGGAGGTGAGCCCCTCGACCGTAGATTTTGGCCTGGTCGACCGTGGCTACGTGTCCGACCCTCGCACGGTTCGGGTGCACAACGCCGGCACTGCTGACCTGTTCATCACGTCCATCCAGCCGAAGAGAAACATCGGCAACGTGCTTGTCAGCCACGATTGCCCTGCCAGCCTGCCCCCGTCGACGGGCTGTGACGTGTCGCTCGCCCTGCGCATTGCGCAGCCCCCGGTCGACCCCGAGGGAGCCGTTGAAATCCTGCCGGCGGAGCCGTTGGCGCCGGTATCCGTTTCGCTTAGGGCCACGCCGCTCGATACTACGGCGACTCTGACGCCTGCGGAAAACATCGTCACGGCCTTCAGCGAGACCGAGCTGGGCGCCAAGTCCCTCGAAAAATCGTTCACGCTGACGAACACGGGCACCGGGCGCCTGAAGGTGCTCTCCAGCGAGGTTTCAACGAGCGATTTCGAGATTACCCGGAGCACCTGCGGTCCCGAGCTTCTCGCAGGCGCGAGCTGTGAGCTGTTCGTGCGGTTTGCGCCGCAGCAGCAAGGCGTGCGTACCGCTAACCTGACGATTGGTACCACTATTCCCAATCTGATGCTGAGCCGCTCGCTCAGTGGTGTAGCCGTGCAGTCCTTTGCGACGAGCACAATGGTCTTCGAGCCGAAACCCGTGCTGTTCCAGGCGGTGCCAACAAGCGATACGACATCGACCGGCAAGCTCGTGACGCTCACCAACACCAATGCCTTCGGCGTCACGTTGGGAGGGTTCACCGCCTCGGATGCTGCATTGTCCGTGTCCGCAGGCTCATGTGAGCCGGATTCTGTGCTGAGCGCCGGGCAGAGCTGTTCCTTCACGGTGAACTTCCGCTCGAGCGAGCCCACGACTTTGGGTTCGCAAGTGGTCACCCTGGGGCTCCTCAACCCCGCCGCATCGGTATCGGTCGCAATTGAAGGCGCACAGGCCCTGGCCCAGGCTCCGGTGCTCGACAGCGTGACGCCAAGCAACGTGCTGTCCGGCTCCAACACCTCCATTACGTTGACCGGGGCGCACTTCTACCAGGACGCTCGAGTCTTCGTAGGAGGCCAGCTCACGCCTGCGCGTTGGCGTGCAACTAGAAAGAGCACCACCACCTTTGAGCTGAACGCTCAGGACATCGCGCCCGGCACGTATTCGTTGTCTGTGGTGAACAGCGCAGGCCAGTCGCAGGTAAAGACCTGGACTGTCGCGCCGGCGCCTACGTCAGGCTTCTCCACGTCCAGCACTTCGCTCCAGTTTCCCGACACCCCGGTGGGGAGCTACTCCACGCTGTCGGTGCAGGTTCTCAACACGGGCAGCACGCCCTTGTCGAACTGGCAGCTGACGAGCCCCGCTCCGTTCAGCGCCACACACAATTGTGCGGAGCTGGCCAAGGACCAGTCCTGCACGGTGAGCGTCACGTTCACCCCTGCCCTGGTGGGGCCCAACGCATCATTGCCTTTGAGCATCAGTTCGGGCGGTGTCGTATTGCGGACCGTGAGCCTGTCGGGTGCGGGCGTCTCGCCCGTATCGGTCTCGGCGTCTTCGCTCGGATTCGGTGGCGTCCCTGTAGGGGGACCGTCGGCCGAGCAATCGGTGCAGTTCCAGAACATCGGTGGCGCTCCTGTCGGGGTGACGCTGGTGAGCGTATCGGGCCCCTACACCGCCCGCCACAACTGCCCGGCTCAACTGCAGGGAGGGGCGTTCTGCGTTGTGACCGTGGCCTTCTCGCCCACGACCAAGGGCCTCGCGGCAGGCTCGCTCGCCCTGGTCCTCGATTCAAGCGCCACCGTTTCGGTGGCCCTGTCCGGAGAAGGATTGCAGGCTGTCGGCGCATTGACGGCGACACCCTCCGCAGACTTCGGTGCCGTGGCCGTGGGCGAGAGCGTGAGCCGCACCTTCGTGTTCACGAACACGGGCAATTTCGAGGCCTCCAATCTCGTGGCGAACACGCAGGGCTTCCCGGGGCTTGTGCTGACCCAGAACACGTGCGGGTCCGCGTCGACCCCTGCCGGGGTTCCGCCGGGCGGAACCTGTCAGGTGACCTTGACCTGGACACCTACGGCAAGCAGCAGCCTTGCGGGAGAGCGGCTGACGGTCAGTGGTGCCCTCAAGGACGGCTCCGTCTTCCTTGCCCTGGCCGGCTCCGCCGCAGGCTTCGACGCGAGCGCAGCCTGGTCGACCACCGTAGGTGGCACGACACCCACCGGAGCCTTCCTTGCCTACTCCACCCAGACACCTGCCGCGACGACCGAAACCAAGACCTTCTACCTGAGGAATACGGGAACCTCTGGCGCGATGGCTGCGTCCTTCGCCTTGACGGGCGATACTCGCCACTTCAGGATTTCAGCAACGCCGGGCCGAGTCACCAATGGAAACACCGCCTGGAACAGCTGCGGCTCCACGAAGGCGGCCGATGGGCTGTCCACGACTCCCTGTACCGCGCAAGACCCCGCACTGGGGGCTGCCGCGCAGAAGCACATCGTGCTGCAAGTGACCTACGCCCCTCTGGAAGCCGGCAGTCATGTCATCCAGGTGGTGCCTACGAGCGCCAATGGAGCCGGCATGCCACAGCCGCTGTCGTTCACCGGCGCCTCGGTCAGCAACCCGGTCGGAGCGTGGTCGACTTCACTGGGCGCCAATTTGGCACCTACGGCCCAGTATCTGACGTTCGAGCGGCAGACCACGGGCGTTTCGAGCCAGAACATCCAGGTTCTGCTGCGAAACACAGGCACAAACGGCAAGATGCGGGCGTCTTTCCGCCTGGTCGGAGACACCCAGCACTTCAAGTTTCTCAGCAATGCGCTGAAGGTGACGAATTCGAGCTGGAGCGGGTATGCGTGTGGGGCAACCTTGAGCGCAGACAAGCTTTCAGCAGACGGGTGCTCGGCAGACGACCCGAAAGTGGCGACGGCCATTCACATGCTGCTGACGGTCCAATACGCGCCCCAGTCAGACGGCAATCACACCGTGCAGTTGGTGGCGGTGGGCGAAGACGACACCGTGGTGCCTGCGCCGCTTACATTCACCGGCTCATCGGCGTTCAACCCGACCGCAGCCTGGAGTACGTCGCCAAGTGCTGTCGTCACGCCGACTTCCAGCACGCTCGCGTTCACCGCGCAAACTCCCGGAGTGACTTCGGAAGTCAAGAGACTTTTCCTGCGCAACGTGGGCACCAACGGCGCAATGCAGGCGGCTCTTCGTCTGGAGGGCGATACGCAGCACTTCCGAATCGAATTCCTCTACAAAAACAGCTCTGGCACCTTCTCTGGCGCCCCCTGCGGAGGAACCGTCGCAGCGGACGGGCTGTCCACTGGAACGTGCTCAGCGCAAGACATCAAGGACGGGGCCTATGCCAACATGACGGTATCCGTCATCTATGCTCCGCAGTCAACGGGGTCGCATTCCGTGCAGCTTGTGCCGACGACCACCAATGCAACCACTTTGCCCCCGCCCGTCACGCTCACGGGGACGGCCGTATTCAATGCCGCAGGGGCCTGGACGACCTCGAGCGGGGGCGTCACGGCCCCGAGCAGCTCGTTTCTGAACTATGGCACGCTCGTGGCCGGCAGCGGTTCGGCAAACAAGTCCTTCATCCTGCGACAGACCGGGACAAACGGCGCGTTGCGGGCAGGCATTCAGCTGGTGGGAGACACTGCCCACTTCAAGCTCGCCCAGGTGCCGTACAAGAACTCGGGTGGCTCGTTCAGCGGCGTGCTGTGCGGCGCCACGTTGGCCGCCGACAAGCTGTCAGCCTCCGTCTGTGCGGCGGAAGACCCCAAGCTGGCGGTGGGTTACACCAACATTCTGGTGGTGCTGACCTACGCCCCGACCGCCAAGGGCACCCACAGTATCCAGGTGGTGCCTTCGTCCGACAACGGCAGCGCCCTGCCTGCTGCGTTGAGCTTCACGGGCGTCGGTAACTGAGCGGAAAATCTCCGGGCGACGCCGCGGTAAATGAACAAGGGGCCTTCGGTATCACCGAAGGCCCCTTGCTTTGAAGAGCGCCAAAGACGAGGCGCCGTTCGCACATGAAAAAGGTCGCTCACGCAAGCGGGAGCGACCTTGGAATGGACCTGTCTGAGCGCCTGAGCGTTCAGACAGGCAGCCGATGCCTGAGGACTACTTGGCGCGGCAGTAACCGCCCGCATAGCCGCGAGTGGGGTTGCCGTAGACGTCCGACAGCCCGCATTCGCGCATCCAGCAGCTGATGACCTCGGGAGAGCCGCCCATGATGCCGAACTTGCGGCGCCGGTCGTACTGGTCGTCCCAGTACATGTACGGCAGGCCGTAGCGCGCGCTTGCCTCGGCAAACTCGCCTTCGGCGTTCTCCAGCCACGCGATGTCGACGCCGGCGACCGGAATCTTCTCGGCAGCCAGCATCGCTTGCCGGGCGCGTTCGATGGCCGCCTCCATCTCCTCGATGGTGACGCCCCGGCGCGCCGCGCGGGTCGCGGTGCGCCAGGTGGCGAGCATCGAAGGGGCCACGCCCGGACACAGGCCCTGGTAGGCTTGGGTCGGACAGTGGTCGGCGGCGGCGATGATGCGCTGCGTCTCGGTGGGCTCGAGGCCCAGCATAGCGAGCAACTGCCCGAGCGACGAGCCGTCGAGATAGCGCTCGGCGGGCACGTCGTAACCGGGGTCTCCGGGACGGTGGTGGTCGATGAGGTCTGCGTAGCGCACCCCCATCACCGAGCACTCGATGAACACGATGTCGATGCCCGGAGGCAGGACGCCGCCGCTCACATCGGTGGCCGCGTACGCGGTGTCGGCACGAACGCGACTGCCGTGGATGAGAGCGTAGCCGTAGGGCAGGCCCTGCTCCTTGAGGACGCGTTCGATTTCTTCCATTTCCGGGTCGGACGACCCGAGCACGAAGTAGCGCATGGGGTCGGGTTCCTTCTGGGTGATGGAGGGGGTGGGGAGGGTCTGGGTTGTCATGTCGTAGGGTTCCTTGGCTCGTGTAGCCAACGAACCCCATCCGATGCGCGCCTCAAAGAAAGCGCCTTCCACAGTGGAAGGCGCAGGAAAGGCAAGGCAGGCGGGTCTATCGACGGCGGCCATCGAAGCGCTGAGGCTTCCAGGCCGCCGTGTTGCGTCCTCGCGGTCGCGCGAGCGCGCTCGGAAAGTCCAGCTCCGGCGCCGAGAGACGTGCGTCGAGGGCCTTCGAAAGCGCCGAGACGTCCGGCGCGCAGGGCGCATCACTCGAGCGGGTCTGGGCGTCCTTGAAGGTGGCTTCGTCGACGACTTCGACTTGGGCGACTTCGTTGAGACGGACCAGCGCGGCGGCGAGCGCAGCGTGGGGCGTGCCCGCGCCGAGCACGAGGATTCGGGGTCGTTGGGTCATTGGATGTGTCCTGAAGGGAGTGCCTCAGGTCTAGCGAACGGGGCGAACGCCGTTCAGGCACCCGTCGAGCTCCTCGAGCTCCTCGAGCTCTCGTTGCGTGAGCGCGACCTCGGTGCAGGTGCGGACCAGCCAGGGGCAGTGCGGCTCGAAGAGACTCGCGTCATCGTCGAGTGCCGCCCACGCCCGAACCGAGCGGCTTGCCAGCCAGGCTTCGATGAGCCGCTGTCGCTCGCCGTGTCGCTCCGGTCACTCGAAGGGCAGCGCATCCACGATGCGCTGAGAAAGAGGCGCCTCGAAGAGCTCGCGCAGCGCGTCGAGCGAATGCGACATCCGCCAGTTGGAGCTCACCACGACGTGGACTGCCGGACGCGTCTGCAACCAGGCCTGCAGCAAGGGCACCGCCCTGAACGTGCCCTGGGTGCGCGGGTGGAGCACGCCGTCGAAGTCCAGGAACACCACCGCATCGAACACCGGACAGTCGGGTTCCGGCTTGCTGCCAGAGACCTGCCCGGCCCCGCACGCCCCGCAAAGGCGCCCGAGCAGACGGCGCCAGAACCCGGCTCCGGCCGACTTCCGGGCGTCGTCAGGGCAGCGCATCGAACGCCTTCATCACGACGTCGTAGCGCACGGGGTCGGCCTGCGTCGCGAGCTCCAGAAAGCAGGCCACGTCACTCGCGCTCAGCTCCACCGTGACACCCAGCGCCTCGGGCTCGAGAGCCTGGTGCGCGCGGATGGCCTGCATCAGCTGTCCAAGCCGTTCGCGGTCTTCGCGGGCGCCCGTGCGCCCCTGTTCGGCCGACCAGACCGCGATGTGGTCGCCGGTGTCGCAGTTGCCAAGCGAAAAGCGGTTGCGTGACGTCTGCATGAGCGCAAGAAGCGTCACGGGCTCGGCCTGCATCAGCCAAGGCAACGCATCGAACTCGACACCCGCAGGCACGCTCGGTCCCCAGGCCCGGGCGTAGACCGCGCAAGCCTCGAACGAGAACACGCCGAGACGCGTGCGCAGGAGCGAAAGCAGCGCCTCGAACGAGCCCGTGCGACGCAACAGCACGGACAGCACGTCGACCATCTCGGAGTGCGCATCGACGTCGGTGGCGCGCGCCACTTCTTCCGAAGTGAACCCGGTGCACAGCAGGTGCATCGACAGATGAGGAAGCGGGTCGAACGCCGCTTGCGTGGATGCAGGGGACGCAATGTGCGTACCTCGCACACCAACGAGTTCCCGCCAGTCCCGGTGGCCGTGCAAGCGGCCCACCAGGTCCAGCGCCTGGCTGTGGCTCACCGTGGTGCCAAGGGGTTCGAGTGCAGCGCGCAGGCGGCGCGCCTGCGCCTTGAGTTCGGAGAGGTCGAAAGAATCGGTCATGAGGAAGTCCAGGTTGCGGGCCCGATGTCTGCGGTCGACGGGGGTGCGTTCGGTGCCACGGTCTCATCGGGCCCTTGAAGAAGGGCTTCTCGAATGCGGTCGTGAAAGAGAGCCTCGATTCGTCAGACCGGCCAGGCGCCGGCGAACGCGACAGGGCGAGGCGCCCACGATGTTTGGAGCCCTGGCGGAACCGCGAGTTCCACTCGGGCTCTATAGGAGGCTAGGCCCTCGCTGTGGCCTGCCGCCTGGAACGTCCCGATGGGGCGTGCGGTGAATTCGACAGCGAGTCCGTAGAGGACATCTTCCCTTCCCCGTGAATCCGTCCTTCGTTCAAGCGAGGCGCATCACGGTAACCCAGGCAACCGAGCAGAGCTCTCCAGACGGAAGGCTCGTGCGCACTGCGCCCGCTCAGACCCATCAAGGAATACGATTCATGACCAAGAAGACCGCTGCGCCCGTGGCGCAGCTGAAGAAGTCCGCCCGTGCCCTGCAGCGCTTTCTCGCCGAGCAGGGACTCACGCTCTCGCTGGGCCGCTCGCTCGACGCGCTGGCGGTGCTGCAGGGCCACACCGACTGGAACAGCCTGTCGGCCGCGGCCCGCAAGGCCGCCGACACCCCGGCCGCGCCCCGGGCCCCGAGCATCCGCGACGTGCCGCTGGAGCTTGTCTCCAACCTCGTGCTCGGCGGGCAGCCCTTCAACGTGCGCTGGCGCGAGGACGCGCTGATTGCTCGCTGGCGCCGCGGCGAGCTCGCCCAGGACGATGCCGAAGGTACCGAGGCCCTGCAGCTCGGCCGTGAAGAAGACGGCCTGGTCTGGGACGAACAGGTCACTTTCGACGCGCTCGATGCGCTCGTCTGGAGCGCCAAGCACAAGGCGTTCCTCGGCCCCGACGGCGAGACCTGGCGCTTCTTCGTCGAAAGCGAGTTCGGCGTGGACACCCTGCCCGAGTCGGCGCGGGCTGTCCTGAAGGCTGCCGCCCCCGCAGCACCTGCAGCACCCACAGCACGCAAGGCCCGCGAACCCAAGGCGCCGCGTCTCTACGCGGTGGCGCTCTACGCGGTGAACGACGAGCAGCCCTCGGCGTTCCTCGGCAAGCGCACCTTTGCGGCCGCAACCGAGAAGGCTGCCCGCCAGGCCGCCTACGAGGAGCTCTGGGATGACCGGCTGGATGCGGGAGACGCCCGCCCCGACTACTTCGTCGAACGACTCGACGACGACGAGGACGGTGAGTTCGTCGTTCACATCGACGATGGCGAGTACGACCGATTCGAGTCGTTTGCCGCCGCCTGGCGCGTGGCGACGTTCATGTTCGAGGAGACCGCCGAATCGCACGTGACCATCGAGAACGGTGCGGGTGACACGGTGTTCAAGCTGCAGAAGTGACGCTGCGCTGATTCGACGCCCCGGTTCCACGAGAACCGGGGCGCTTCTATTTGAGCGGGTGTGTTTCGGGCTTGCGTGCGGAAGGAAAAGTTTCGAAAAGGTGGCCGCCCGTCCTGCCCCCGCGCCGCAGGACGGACCTACACGCAATGAGGCCCGTCGCATTCGTCGAGGGCCCCGCTCCCGGCGCGAGGCGACTCGTCGCGCCGCTTCTCCCTGAAAGGGACCCCTCAATGAAAAAGACCCTCCTTGCCCTGCTCGCGGCCTCTGCCGTAGGTGCCGTCCTCGCCCAGCCCGCCTCGCCCCCGGGCGATGGCATGCCTGCGGGCCACCCCAAGCACGGCCCGCGCGAAGTCAACCGTGCGGAGTTCCTGAACCGCGCCTCCAAACACTTCGACCAGATGGACGCCAACCGCGACGGCAAGCTCTCGCGCGAGGAGCACCGCGCGGGACGCGAAGCGCGTCGCGAGCACGCGCAGGAGCGACGCGAGCACATGAAGGAGCGCCGCGAACAGAGGGGCGAGCGTGGACACCGGGATGGCGAGCACCGTCCGCAACCGGCGGGCCAGGAACCTCGCCCGGCGTCCGCGCCCCAACGGTAACGCCGAGCTCCGCACTCACCGACCCGGGCAGGGCAGTCGTCCAAGGGCGGCTGCCCTGTACGTCGCTCCTCTCATGAGTGCACTAAAACCGCTTCGGGCAGGGAACTTCCAGGATGTGCGCGTCTCTGAAGAGGCAGGACGGCACGCATCGGTGCCCGTGTGCATCGGCCCGTCTCAAGAATCCTCTCTCATTTCCGACCTTCGCAAGACGAAAGCTTTCAATGACCGCTCAGCCGTTCAAGACCGTTCAAGTCGCCCCGGGCGTGGCCTTCCGCACCGGTGCTCCCCTCACCTTCATCTGTGGCCCGTGCGCCATCGAGTCGCGTGAGTTCGCCATCGAGACCGCACACGAACTGTCCGAAATCTTCGCCGCCGCCAAGCTGCCCTTCATCTACAAGAGCTCCTTCGACAAGGCCAACCGCTCGAGCAGCGGTTCGTTCCGCGGCGTGGGCCTGGACCAGGGCCTGGCCATCCTGGAAGAAGTGCGCAGCCGCTTCGGCATCCCAGTGCTGACCGACGTGCACGAGGTCGACCAGGTGGTGCCCGCCGCCAGCGTGGTCGACATGCTGCAGACCCCGGCCTTCCTGTGCCGCCAGACCGACTACATCGAGGCGGTCGCCCGCGGCGGCAAGCCGGTGAACATCAAGAAGGGCCAGTTCCTGGCGCCGTGGGACATGGCCAACGTGCTGGCCAAGGCGCGTGCCGTTGGCAACGACAACATCACCCTGTGCGAGCGCGGCACCAGCTTCGGCTACGGCAATCTGGTGGTGGACATGCGCGGCCTGGAAATCATGTCTCGCACCGGCGCCCCGGTCATCTTCGATGCGACCCACAGCGTGCAGCTGCCCGGCGGCAACGGCACGAGCTCGGGCGGCCAGCGCGAGTTCGTCCCGACCCTGGCCCGCGCCGCGGTCGCCGCCGGCGTGGCAGGCGTGTTCATGGAGTCGCACCCGAACCCGGACAAGGCCCCGTGCGACGGTCCGAACATGGTGCCCTTCTCCGCCCTGCCCGCCTTGCTGGCCCAGATGATGGCCATCGACGCGGTGGTCAAGGCCTGATGACGGCGCGGCCCGAACGGGCCGCCTCTGTTCGATGAGCGCCTCGGCGCCTGAGCTCCCGACAGGGTGCCAGGCGCCGTTTTCCATGGAGGCGCGAAACCTCCTTCGAGGGCTCCCTCGCGTTCTCCTTCGCGCAGGCGCGCAGCTTCCCGAAGTCCGACAGGCCGACCTTCGGGGTGTGCCTGAACGCACGTCTCCGCTCGCACGTTGCCCGCTCGAACGCCCGCCCTCGCCGTCTCGGCATCCCACCCCCGGGGCGCAAAGCGCAAACCCAGGCTCGTCGGGTCCTCCCCCGCTCACCGCGGGCCCGGCTTGACGGGAGAGGGGCTTGTCTAAGGGCTACTTCGAGAGCCGGGCAGAATGAAGAACGCCGTTCGGCGCACAGGCACCGAACGGCGGGAGACATCAGCCCGTAATGCGGGGCACCTGCCCCGCCCGGCTCACTGCACGACCTTGCGACGAGCCATCAGTGCTTCGAACGCATCGGGTTCGGAGAGCGCCAGGCCGTGGCCTTGAGCGCAGAGCAGCTGCTCGGAGAGCTCGCGCACCGCGCCGGCGCCGGCGGCTGCCGTGCTCACCCAGCGGGCCGCGTTCTTCGCCACCGGATGGGCGTCGGCCGGTGCACAGGGCCGGCCCACGATGCGCAGTGCCGCCACGTCGATGATGTCGTCACCCATGTAGGCCATCTGCTGCAGCGGCACGCCCGCCCGCTCGGAGAGCTCACGAATCGCGGTGCCCTTGTCGTGGCGCCCCTGGACGATGAGCGCCTCGGGAATGCCCAGCGCCTTGATGCGTCGCTGGGTGGCGGCGTCCACCCGACCGGTCAGGATGCCCACCGGAACACCGGCCGCCTGCAGCATCGTGATGCCCAGACCGTCGCGCGCGTGGAAGGTCTTGCCCAGCTCCGGCTCGGCGGTATAGGCCAGGCGCCCGTCGGTCATCACGCCGTCCACATCCAGCACCAGCAGGCGAACGTCCGCCCACGGGTTGCAGGCTGTGGGCATCGGACGGCCTTCGAGGATGGCGCGCACTTCGGCGAGCGTCTCCGGGGTGTCCACGCCCGGGCCGGTCGGCTCGATTTCGGCCGCGCTCAGCTGGTAGCCCGCCTCCAGCAGCCGCAGCTGCTCGAGGCTTTCGCGCCCCTCGAGGTCACCGAAGGGCAGCGACGGCCAGTCGCGCAGCACCTGGGGCGTGAAGGCATACAGGCCGACGTGCTTCTTGTAGCGCAGCGCTCCGGTGCCCGGGTTGCGCTCGAAGGGAATGACGCTGCGCGAGAAGTAGAGGCACCGTCCGTTGCGGGCGGTCACCACCTTCACGCTCGAGTCGCGCACGGCCTCTTCGGGCGAGAGCGCGTGATAGAGCGTGCCCACGTCGACGCCGCCGCGGCCCATCACGTCGATGAGCGAGGCGATGTCCTCGCTGCGAATGAGCGGCTCATCGCCCTGCACGTTCAGATAGATGCCGTGGGCGAAGCCCTCGGCGGTGGCGATTTCGGCCAGGCGGTCGGTGCCGCAGCTCGCCTCGGGCGAGGTCATCACCGCGCGGCCCCCGAAGCCGCGCACCACCTCGACGATGCGCTCGTCGTCCGTGGCGACCACCACCTCCACGCCCGGCCGGTCCACGGCGAGGCAGCGCTCCCAGACGTGCTGGACGACGGGCTTGCCCGCGACTTCGATGAGGGGCTTGCCCGGCAGCCGGGTCGAGCCGTAGCGGGCGGGGATGACGATGAGGACGGAGTTCACGGAAGCGGTGCCTGTTCGAAAGAGGAAAGGGGTGGTGCCTGGGGTGCGACGCGTGAAAACGGCCCGGAGCCTTCAAGGGCATGCCGGGCCTCAGACGGTTGCGTCACGCACGACGCATCGGGCGGGTGCCTCGCACCCGCTGCCGCATCACTGCAGCGTCGGGGCCGGCGCCATCGACGGGGCGTTGGCGGCCTGCTTTTGGGCGAACATCGCCGGCCAGTTGATTTCGGGCATCAGGAAGCCCGGCAGCGTGGCGCGGCTCAGCACGTCGGTGACGGCCGAGCGCAGGTACGGGGTCAGGATGTGCGGGCAGTTGACTTCCAGGATGGCGCCGACCTGTTCCTCGGGGATGTTGCGCAGCTCGAAGATGCCGGCCTGCTCGGCCTCCAGCAGGAACTGCACGGCGTCGCCCACCTTGGCGGTGAGCGTGGCGCGCAGCACGACTTCGACGATGCCGTTGTCCAGCAGCTCGTTCTTCACCTCGACGTTCAGGTCCATGTTGACCGGGCTCTGCTGCAGGAACACGCGGGCACCGGCCGGCAGCTCCAGGGAGGCGCCGCGCAGGTACACGCGCTGGATACCGAAGAACGGCTGGTTGTCTTGGGAAACGATGGGAGTGTCGGCCATGTAGGTCTCGAAAAAAGGAAGAAGGGGAGTGTCGCGGGTCGCAGTCGACCCGCATGGGGCAGTGGAGCCGCGTGCGACGGGAAAGTTCCCGCCGCGACTGCGTCAATCCAGGGGCTTGAGCCCGGGGAGGAACTCGATGCCGGTGATGCTCACCAGCTGGGCGTAGGTGATGGGGCGGCCCGCGCGGCCCGAGTCCTTGTTCTCGACCCAGTGCGCCCAGGCCCGGCCCGATGTCTCGTCGTAGACGAGCTTGAACAGGTGGCTCGGCACGGCCACCTTGCTGGGGCCGATGGTGGCAACGGGGGGCTGGAAGTACGGACCGGTGATGACGTAGACGTCGCCCTTGGCGCGCATCACGAACTTGCGCGTATCGGACTCGATGCGGGCCCAGGTGCGGCGGTTGTTCTCCGGCGCCTGGGGCACCATGTTCGCAAGCGAGAAGCTTTGGGCCATCGCGCGGAGGTCGGACATGTCGGCGGCTGGCGCCATGTGTCCCCGGTCGTAGCCGGAGTTGCGATAGTCGGCAAGCGTCGAGCGCTCGGCCGAGGGCAGGCGGGCTTCTTCGTAGAACCTGTCGGTGCGCTCCTCGCCCTTGGCATCTTCCAGACGCTTGGCGTTGAGCTTCTCGGCCACGTAGAGGGGCGTGCGCGTCAGGCCCGAGTGCAGCACGGCGAAATCGTAGAAGCACAGCGCACGGGGCTTCCAGCTTGCATCGAAGCTCGCCTTCGGCGGCGTGGCGCGCGCGAACTGGCTCAGGCAGTTGGAGAAGTCGGTTGCGCCGACCGACACAGGCGTCTGGGCCTGGGCCGCCACCGAGGTGGCGAGCAGCGCGGCCGCGGCAAGGCGGACGGCGAACGAGGAAATCGAGGTAGGCAGGAAGCGGGGCATCGTCAGGCGCGGCATTCGGGACCGGACAAATCGCCCGGGCGTGCAGCGTCTAGAGACCTCTCGCCTTAAAAGGTTCCGGCCGCGGGGAGCGCCCCGCTCAGGAGGGAATCTGCACCCACCACCAGCGGCTCTTGAGCGCGCCGCGCTCCTTCAGCTGCACGGCCATCGTGTGGTGGGGCTGAATCCAGGCGAGCTGCTTGCCTTCGATGCGCAGCTTCTTGACGGCGCTCTCCCAGTACATCTCATCCAGGCCCAGCACGACCTTGGTGCCCACCGAGGAGATAAGGCTCTCCGGCACGTTGGCAGGCGACTGGTTGGCGGCCCAGAGGGCCAGGCCGAACTTTCGGGCCTCCCGTGCCACCACGCCGATGATGCCGTCGCCCTTCTCGTCGTCGCCGGTCGTATAGGTCGAGAGCTCGTCGAGCACGATGACCTCGACCACGTCTGGGGTCTCGCCCCGCTGCACCGCCCGGTTGAAGATGTCCTGCATCAGAAAGAGCACGAGCATCTTCTTCTCCTCGTGGCCGAGCGGCGAGAGGTTGTAGCGCCAGACGTTCGTGCCGGGGTCGAAGGGCGCGGGCGTGGACTTGAAGATGCCGGTGTTCCACAGCCCGCCCAGGCGGTCCACGACCGACTTCAGCACGTCGCCCGAGTCGTACTTGAGCAGGCTGTCGAGCTCGAAGCCGGTGCGCACCGCGTTGGTGTAGTCCGTGTATGCGCCCACCGCTCGCACGCGGGCTTCTTCCAGTTCGAGCTCGGCCTCCTCGTCCACGAAGTCCTGGTTGCGAAGGCGCGCCGAGTCCAGCAGCTTGCGCTGGTAGCTGCGCGCGCACTTGTTCAGGTAGTCGAGTGCCTGCACCGCTTTCTGGTCGGAGCCGAGGAAGCGCTCGACGTGCAGGCGCTTCGCATAGTCGAGCACGTCCTTCACCGTCGGGTAGCTGCGCTCCTTGTAGGCGGGGGGCCATTCGGTGATGCCGCCCTGGTACTTGTCGGTGTGCACCCACCAGAGCCGGCGCTCTCCGTCCCAGCGTGCCCCGAACGCCTTGGCCCGCTCCTTGTCGGCAATCGGCACGTTCAGGTAGAGCCGGTTGTCGGCCCCCGAGGAGACGAGTTGTGCCTGCACCGCGTTCAGGCTCCAGGTCCGGGGGTCCTCAGGGTCGAAGCCGAACTCCCGATAGACGTCACCCAGCAGGTTGCGGATGACCGCCTCCTGCTTGACACCGAGCGCGGTGGAGGAGGACTGATTGATGGTGCGGATGAAGCGCTGCACGCACTTGCGAACACCCCCGAAGTCGGGGTCCGGGTTGACCCGCAGCGGATTCAGGCCGTAGGGCGCGGTCTCGGAGAACGTGACCGAGCTCGCCCCCGGAATGATGAGGTCGCCGTGGACGTCGAACACATGGAATCGCACCGTGCGCGATGACGCGATGGCGTCCTTCACCGCGCGCCGGATGGTGAACGACTTGCCCACGCCCGATGAGCCCACGATGAGCATGTGGCCGTTGATGAGCCGGGCCGTGTCCATCCGCACAGGGGTGGAGCGGCCATTCTTGGCATCGAAGAAGTCGTGTCCGAAGTTGACGAGCATGGGGCAGGATGAGCCCGCAGCCGCCTTCGAAGAACGAGGGCGCGCTGCGGGCAACGAGGCATGAACCCGGCGTATAGGAAGGCTTTATAGCCGTTTCGAGCCCGCGTGGCCGGTCCCGGTGGAAGGTCTCGGCGCCCCGCGCCTGCGCGCTCCGGTCAGCGAGCTAAGAAAGCGTTTTTCGGTCGCAGCGGCCCGGAACCTCGGGACGGCGGCAGGCTCTGATGAGTATCGGTCAACACACGCACGCACACGCCCTCGCGAGACGGTCGGGACCCATTGGCTAGACACAGCGCAGGCCATTTTCCCCAACCGTCAACACGGAGGAGCGCTACCCCGCTCATGTCATATTCCAAGAAGGTACTGAAGCTCTATTACACGGATGGCGGCTCCGACAAGGAGTATCACGCCATCGTCGAAGCCTCGGGCACCGGCTACGTCGTCTATGGCCTCTACGGCCGGCGAGGCGCCGCACGCACGAAGGCCTCGAAGGTCTCGACCCCCACGACGCTTGGCTCGGCCGAGACGGCCTGGCGCGGCCTGGTCGACGAAAAGTCGAAGAAGGGCTACACCACCGATGCCTCCGGCACGCCGCACACGGGCGTGGCCTGGTCTTCAGCGGTGACCACGGGCACCGCGCCTGCACCGGCCGCCGCACCAGCCGGCACCGCACCGACCATCACGGCCGCGATGTGGCTGGGGCTGGCGAGTGACGAGGAGCTCGAGGTGATGCTCGAAGACACCTCCTACGCGCTGCAAGCCGTTCCCCGCGTCGGAGAACGTGTTCTCGTGACCGTCTGGGGTGCCAGCGTCGAGGCCGTGAGCACGAGTTCGATGGCGAAAGTGGGGTTTCCCGCCAAGCTGAAGAAAGAACTCGCCGCACACGCGTCGAATACGGTGCTGGATGGCTTCTACGACGCCGCGAGCGGCGCGCTGGTGGTGCTGGACGGCTTTCAGCTGCCCGCGGCTCATGCCACCGACGGCTTCGTCGTTCGGCACGGCGAGCTCTCGCGCAAGCTGGCCAAGGCCACCGCGGCGGTCCTTTCGATGCAACCTGTCTACCGGCAGGCCGACGAGAAGAGCGAGGCCCTGTGGCTGATGCGCGAATCCGGGCATCGGCAGGCCCTGCTCAAGCATCTCTCCAAGGGCTACCAGGGCGGCATGGTGCCGCGCAAGGACGCGGGCGTCTTTGCCCACGCCCTTTGAGCCTACGCTCTAGCACTGCTTCGGAGCCCCGCATCGCGGGGCTCCTTTTTCGTGACGCCGCCGGGGCACCTCGGCACGCGCCGTTACCTACAAGCAGCATGGGACGACGACTGGATGAATTCAGGAGGTTCGAGCGCGGGGCACAGGAGTGGCCCGCGTTGTGCGCGCTCGCCTGTGCGCTGGCACTCGGGATTGCTGCGGCCTTCTACCTGGGCTGGGTCGGACAGTCCACGTGGCGCACCCCGGCCCAGGCCGAGGTGCGCCGCCTGGGCGGCACCGCACTATGGCTCGCTTTCAGCGCATTCTGGGCACGACTCGCCTGGCGAGGCTGGCGAAAGCGCTGAACGCGTGAGGCGGCGAACGTCGCGCGGCCTGTCGGCACGGCGTACGGGCGCCCCCGGTAACCCAGGGTTGCCTTGCCGGGAGCGGGCTCTGCGGGAAGCAGGGAACGTTCTTCGAACGGTTGGCTCCAAGTAGCACGACCTAAAGGGCCTGCACGGAAGTGGCCCACGCAACCTGTATCGAGGACCATGAACACAACCCTACGCCTCGCCCTGGTGGGCCTTCTTGCCGCAGGCCTTGGCCTGGGCGTCTGGAAATCCTTCTCCAGCAAGACCGAAACCGACGCCGCCCGCACGGCCGCCGAGCAGGCCCGCGCCGCCGAGGCCGCAAGGCCCCAGCTGCAGACCGTGAAACTGCTCACGGGCAGCGCCAAGTTCAACTTCCTGAAGGACACCGAGCTCACGCAGCTGCTCGCCTCCCGCGGCCTGCAGCTCGAGCTCGTGAAGTCCGGTGCGTTCAGCGCCGACGTGGGCCGCGACAAGGAATTCGACGCCGTCTGGCCGGCCGGCGCCAATGCCGCCGCCGACTTCTCCGCCGCCTGGAAGAGCGGCTCGACCTACCCGGTGTTCACCACCCCGCTTGCGATTGCGAGCTGGTGGCCCCTCATGCCGGTGCTTTCGGCCAACGGCCTGGCGAGCACCCAGGGCGCGCACGGCAGCTTCGAGCTCTCGAAAGCCTTGCCCCTGATGACCGCCGGCACCCGCTGGAACCAGTTGAAGGGCAACACCGTGTTCGCGGTGAACAAGGGCTTCCTCGTGAACACCCCCGACATCCGCAAGTCCAACACCGGCGTGCTCTACATCGGCGCGCTCGCCTACATCGCCAACGGCTACGAGGTGCCGACCGACCTGGGCCGCGCGGAGAAGCTCGCCGAGCAGCTGTCTTCGCTCATCACCCGCCAGGGATTCCAGGAAGGCACGCTCGCCGGCCCCTTCGAGGACTACATCGGTCAGGGCATGGGCAAGGCCCCGCTCGTGCTCATCTACGAGTCGCAGTTCGTCGAGGCTCGCCGCGACGGCAAGCTGCGCGACACGCAGGTGCTGCTGTATCCGAAGCCGGGCCTGCAGCTGAAGCACATCCTGGTCGCCCGCACGGAGGCGGGCAAGAAGCTGGGCGAGCTCCTCGCCAACGACCCAGCGGCCCAGAAAATCGCCGCGAAGTACGGCTTCCGGACCAACAACCCCGAGGTCTTTGCCGAAGCGATGAAGTCGCTCGGCCTGGACGCCCCCGACATCCTGGACGTGGCCGATTCGCCTGCACCGAAAGTGCTCGATGCGATGACCCGTACCCTCATCAACAAGCTGGAAGGCAACTGACATGACCGCCACGACCACCGCTACCGCTACCGCTCTGCCCGTGATGGTGCTCACCCCGCCCGACGAGGTGGTGCCCGTCTCGGCCAAGCAGACCACGGGCCTGGTGCCCCTGCCCGACGAGGCCAAGGCCCGCGTCGAGCAGCAGGCCGACACCTTCATCGCATCGCTGCGTTCGGCCGACGTCAACTCGGACGAATTCCGCAAGCAGCTCGATGCCGCCTTCTCGCTCGGTCGCAAGGAAATCGCGAACGCCACGATGCAGTCGAACGCCTTCACGAAGGGCAACTTCGCGAAGGAAGCAGGAACTCCGGCCTACGAGGCCATCTCGCAGATGCGCACCGTCTTCGACGAGCTCAACCCGGCCAAGCAGGGCGACCTCTTCTCGACCAACCGCGTGCTGGGCATCCCCGTGCCCTGGGGCAACAAGCTCGCCGCCTACCTGCGCCGCTACGAGTCGGCAGAGCGCCAGCTCGGCAAGCTGCACGAGGACATCGAGTCGGCCAAGGACCTCATCGGTCGCGACGTGACCGAGCTGGGCCTGGTTCGCCAACGCCTGTGGGACGGCATCCTGTCACTGCAGAAGGTCGTCCACTTCGTGGACGTGCTCGACCGCAAGCTCTCCAGTGAAATCGAAACCGTGCGTCTTACCGACGAGCCGCGGGCCCGTGCGCTCGAGCAGGAAGTCCTCTACTACGTGCGCCAGAACCTGGAAGACGTGCAGGCCGCGCAGGCCCTGGCCATCAACGCCTACAACGTCGCCGGAGAGCTGCGCAAGACCGGCCGCGAGACGATGAACGCGTGTGACCGCATGGCCACCCTCGGCATGTCGGCCCTCTCCGTGGCCGTGATGCTGGCGCGCGCCACGGGCCGCCAGATGAAGACGATGGAGATGCTGGTCGCCTCCAAGAAGTCGGTCGAGGACCTCATCGTGGCCACCGGCCAGGGCCTCAAGAGCCACGTGGAGATGACCACCAAGTTCGCCTCCGACCCGGTGCTGGGCGTGGCGGCCCTGCAGAAGATGTTCGACTCGACCTTCGAGGCGATGGACATCATGGACAACTACCGGCGCAACGCGTTGGGCACCATGCGCTCCAACATCGACATGCTCTCCGAGATGAACAGCAAGCAGATGGCCCGCATCGAGCACGAGCAACGCGCCGCCGGCGCCGCCGAAGGCATCGTGCTCTGAGTCGCCCGCCCACACGTACCTGAACGAACACGAGGTCAATCCGATGAAGTCGTCTCTCCCCCTTCTTGCCCGCGGCGCGACGTGCGCGCTGGCGCTGGTCCTGGCGGCCTGCGGCCGCCCCGAGCCCGGCGTCCCGGGAGCCCGGCCTGCCCCGGAGCGCTCCTCGGCCGCGCCGGCCACCTTCTCCATCCTGGCTGGCTCCGAGCTGAAGGACGTGGCCGACCGCGTGGTGGAGTTCGGGCGCAGCAAGGGCGTGACCGTCACGTTCACCTACAGCGCCTCGCTCGATGCGGTGGACAGGCTGATGGAGCCGAACGGCTTCGATGCCGTCTGGCTCTCGCACGGCAAGTACGTGCAGCTGGTCCCTGAAATCAAGGGCCAGGTGAAGCAGTCCGAGAAGACCATGTATTCGCGCGTCGTGCTGGGCGTCAAGCCCGACGTCGCCGCGCGCCTGGGGTTCCAGAACGGCAAGACTGGCTGGAAGGACGTGATGGCTGCGGCCGACGCCGGCAAGTTCCGCTTTGCGATGACCAACCCGACGGGCTCGAACACCGGCTTCGTCACGCTGGTCGGGGTGGCGTCCGAGCTCGCCGGCAAGGGTGACGCGCTCACCGAGGCCGACATTCCGGAAGCTGCGCTCAAGCGCTTCTTCAAGGGCCAGAGCCTCACCTCCGGGTCTTCCGCCGACCTCGCAGAACGCTTCGCAGCCGACCCCAAGTCGGCCGACGGCATCGTCAACTACGAGTCGGTCATCAAGGGCCTCGCCGCCCGCGGTCTGCCTCTGGACGTCATCATCCCGAAGGAGGGCGTCGTCACGGCCGACTATCCCCTGATGCTGCTCGGCCGCTCGCCACAGCAGGCCTTCTACGAGGCGCTCGTGGCGCACCTGCGCAGCGACGACGTGCAGGCCGACATCGCCCGCACGACCGGCCGCACGCCCCTGAAGGGCGACGGCAGCGACCTCATCGTGAACGAACTGCCCTTCCCCGGCACCGTGCGCGTGGTCGACGCGTTGCTGCGGGGCTTTGCCGACAGCTACTCGCGCCCGGCCCGCTCCTTCTTCGTGCTGGACACCTCCGGCTCGATGGACCGCGATGGCCGCATGGTCGAGCTGAAGCGCTCGATGGGCGCGCTCGCCGCCGGCGACGGCACGCTGAGCGGCCGATTCGCCACCTTCCGCAACCGCGAGACGGTGAGCGTCGCGACCTTCTCCAACGAGGTGCGCCCGGCGGTCGAATACCCCCTGGGCCAGGCCGGTGCGGACAACGCCGAGGTGCTGCAGAAGTTCAAGGCCCACGTCGAGGGCCTGCGACCGGACGGCGGCACCGCCATCTACGACGCGCTGATGTCAGTCTATGGCCCTGCCCAGGCGTCGCTGCGCAAGGAGACTGAGTCCGTCTCCATCGTGCTGCTCACCGACGGCGAGAACAACAACGGCGCATCGCTCAAGGCCTTCCTCGCGCACGTCCAGAGCCAGGGCGAGCCCAAGGTGCCGGTCTACGCGGTGCTCTACGGCGAGGCGAACGCCCGGGAGATGCAGGCCATTGCCGATGCCACGGGCGGTCGGGTGTTCGATGCCCGCAAGCAAAGCCTGCGTGCGGTGATGAAGGCCATCCGCAGCTTCCAGTGACCCGGGCCTTGCGGCCTGACTGAGCCCCGGCCGTTGCCTGCCTCATCGCGGGAACGGCCTTCGGCTTCGATGCTCTGAACCACCATGAGCCCTCGTCTTCTACGCTTTCTGCTCTCCAACGCCAACTTCGCGGGCTGCCTCGCGGCGCTCGTCACGCTCGGCCTGTATTTGGGAGGGCTCATCGACACCGGCTGGTGGGCGCTCACCGCAGGGGCCTACGCGGCCGCGGCGCTTGCCGTGGGGCAGCCCCGCGCCGAGCACCTGCCCGAGGGGCTCAGCACGCTCGAATCGCTTCAGTGGCTGAAGACCCAGGCCTTGCCGAAGCTCACCGGGGAGGCCCAGGCCGCACTCGGGCGCATTCTCGCCGTGGCCGAGGAGCTGATGCCTCGGTTGAAGGAGCTGGAACAGGCAGGTGCCGTCCAGGCCCAGAATCGCGCAATGCTGAAGCAAACCATCACACGCTACCTGCCCGATGCGCTGGAGAGCTACCTGCGGCTGCCCTCGATGTACGCCCGAACTGGTCGGGTCGCAGGCGAGAAGACCCCGCATGCGCTGCTCATCGAGCAACTCCTCACGCTCGAGTCCCATGTGCAGGAGATTCGGGAAGGCGTCTACTCGAAGGACGTCGACGCCCTGCTGGTGAACGGCCGCTTCCTGCAGGAGAAGTTCTCGCAGGTGCTGAACCTGTCGCGCTGAGCGCGTTTTCGCTATACGGGGCACCTTCCGCCCTGCCTCCTGATTATTGCCGATTGCCATGACCCTGCGCACCGTGCTCCTGCCCCTGCTCCTGGCCGCTTCAAGCTGGGCACAGGCCCAATCCTCGGGCACCTCGAACGTGCCGCCTCCTGCGGCCGATGCCGCAGGACAGGCGCAGCTGCGGGAGAAGGTGGTGCAGCAGGCCCGCACGGCGGGTCAGCTCGCGGCGGTGATGCTCAAGTGCACCATTCGCCCCAATGCGCTGCAGGCCCAGAGCCTGGTCGACTACCGGCTGACGGTGGTCTCGCTCGGGGCTGAGGCGGGCCTGTCCGAGAGCGAGGTCGATGACCTCGCGGACGCTGCCCGCGACAGCACGATGGACCGGCTGCCCGCGACCCCCGCCCCCGAGCTCTGCGAAGCGGCCCGCATGCGCATTGCGGCCATCGCCCAGGCCTACGGCCTCTTCCAGATGCGCCCGCCCGCGGCGGCCGGCTCACCGGAGCCCGCTGAGGCCACCGAGCCCCCCGGCTCGAACCCGCCCGCTTCGAACTGAGCGGACCTGCGCGGGACAAGAAAAAGCCCGCGCGGTGCGCGGGACAAGAAAAAGCCCGCGCGGTGCGCGGGCTTCGAAGAAGGGGTAGAGCCGCTCAGAATCCGTTGCGCGGATTGAGCGACAGATTCTCGGCAGCGAGCCACTGCGTGAGGCAGCGGCGAACATCCTCGTACACGTTGAAGTTCACGCTCGCGACGATGTTCACGAACGCCTCGTCGCGCCAGTCCGGCCAGATGAACACGCCATCACGCCGGTAAGCGAGCGCGCGGCACTGCAGCGGATTGGTGACGGTCTTCAGCTTGTGCTTGTCCAGCATCGGGATGAGCTGAACGAGCAGCCGGTCGGCCTGCTGCTCGAAGCGGTCCCAAGCCACACGCGCGGTGTGCGCCATCGGCATGCGCTGCAGCTGAGCGTGCATCTGTTCGCGCAGGAAAGCCTGGTACTGGGGGTTGGGGAACATCTTCTCGTCCACCTCTGCGCCCAGCACCTGGGCGAGCTCGTAGATGCCCGGGAGCGAGCTCGGGAGCTCGTCGTACTGGCCCTTGCCCATCGCGGCGTAAGCCTGCGCGCGCAAGGTCGAGTCAAGGTAGGAGACCTCGTACTTGCCGGTCGACTTGCGGTAGGCGCTGAAGCTGCGCCCATGCGTCGGTGCGCCCGTCTGGTGCAGGCGAAAGTGCAGCGAGGCGGGAGAAAAGCCCAGGAGGGCCTGCGGGTTGAAGTTCAAGAGAGGTCCTTTCGGTTCGGTCGTCTGAAGACAGGTGTCCTGTTGCCTGTAGCGACTCGCCCCGTACAGGGCTAAGCCTGCGGCGCTACAGGTCTGCATGGTTCATCGACTCCTCGTTCGCCTCGACGCGTCGGGCTGGCCCCAGCGGCTGGTCGGATGGCTGCTGCGCCGGCGCAGGCAGCTCTCGCATGGGCGACTCACCCGTTTGCTCGAGTTGCCGATGTCGGGCGCCACCGACGCGGTGTGCCTGTCCATCGCCACGCCGCTCATCTCGACCCGGGACCTCTTCGAGGCGGTCGCGCCCCGCCGGTTCGGGGCCTGGCGCGACTACCGCGTCCTCGAGTCGCTGGTGACCCAGGAGCAGGCCGTGGCGGTCTGCGAGGAGCTGCGAAGCGGCACGCAGTTCACGCTGGTCGTGCCGGTACACCAGGACTTCGCCCGTGGCGCGTTCCTGAAAGCCCGGGTGCTGCGCCTGGCGTGCGAAGCCGAACGTGCACGCCTGGTGACGGTGCGGCTGCCCGACGGGGTGCTGCTCGCGGCTGGCACGTTGGAGCTCGCGCCGCAGGCGGCCTTTTCGCTGGAGGTCCGATGAGCGGCTCGCCCGGTCTGCTGCTGCGCTGGCTCACCACCATCCGGGTGCTGCCCAAGGCGGCCATCACTCAGCTGGGAAGCCGCAGCGCCCCAAGCGCCCAGTCGGTGCTGGACGCCGGCCGGCTCGCCGAGCGCACGTTCGCCCTGCTCGACTCGCTCGATTCGGATGTGGTGCTGCTTGCCCGCATGGGGCAGAACCTCTCGCAGTTCGGGCTCACCTACTCGCACCTGGGCTTTGCCGTGCGCGACCTGCGACGCGGGGAGTGGGGCATCGTGCACCTTCTCAACGCTCACGATGGCGACCGCTCAGGCATCTACCAGGAAGGGCTCGTCAACTTCTACAGCGACAACCCCTACCGGTTCGAGGCCGCTGCGCTCACGCTGCCGCCTGCGGTGCAGGAGCGCCTGAAGGGTCTGCTCAAGACCCACTCGAAGACCCTGCATTGCGAGACGTACAGCCTCACCTCGCACCCCTGGAGCCTGTCGACACAGAACTCCAACCAGTGGGTGCTGGAGGTTCTTGCCTGCGCCTTGGGCAACCTCGCGACTCCGAATCGGCAGCTCGCCCAGCACTGGCTGCAGGAAAACGGCTACACCCCGAGCACGCTGCGCATCGGACTGCCCACCCAGTGGGCGGGGCCACTGCTGCGCGACAGCATCCGCTTCTCGGACCAGCCCCAGGACGACCGGCGCCGGAGTCTCGTGAGAACGGTGACGGTGGACAGCATCTACGAGTGGCTCTCGGCCCCTTCGGGTCCGCTCGCCGCCTCGCTCGAGCACGTCCGACGCATCGAGGTCGGCCTGTGACGGGCCGGCACGCCGTCCTGCTCGGCGTGGCGGCGCTCACCGTGCTGTGCGCGTCGGTTCGGGCCCAGGATGCGGCCTTCGCTCGAGAGTGCGAGTCCCGGCTGGAGCCCGCCCGGCTCGAAGTCGTGGTGCCCGCGAGCGCCGTGCACTACGACTTCTCCCGTTCGGTCGCCGAGCTGAGCGCCGCCCGTCGCGCACCGACTTCAGGGCAATACACCCTTGGGCTCACCGTCTTCGAGCTCAAGACCTCCCTCGAGTGGCGCAGCAACATGCTGCGTCGGGCCGACGGCACCGCCTGCCTGCGCCCGCATATCCGACTCACGCTGGATGTGGGACCCCAGCTCGTCTACATCGGGCGGGAGTTTCCTCGAGGCTCGTGTGCCTTCAACGACATCGCCCGGCACGAGCTGCTGCACGTGCAGGCCAACCAGGCGCGGGCCGAAGCGGTGGGCACGGCCCTGAAGACGGCGCTCGAGCGCCAGTTCGGCAACCGCGTCTTTCACGGGCAAGCCGAGCAGCTGCGTAGCCAGCTCGAGTCCGCGCTGCGCCAGAGCTGGTTCGCCTGGGCGCAGCAGCAGCTGCGAGAGGTCGACAAGGACCACGCCGCCATCGACTCGCCGCAGGAGTACGCCCGCAACCTCACCGTGTGCAACGGCGAAATCGCCCGCACGCTACAGGCCCGCCCGTCGGGCGGATGAGTCGGGCGAACACGTTCGCGGAACCTTCGAGGCGCACCAGCCTCTGAGCGGTCAAGGCCTCGTCAAGGCCCGTGCCCTGGTTCCTCGATGTCCTCCCCTATTATCGTCCTCCCCACTGCGTTGCCCCGCGTGTCCGCTCAGTCCGAAGTGGGCCCGCAGGCTGCGCCTGCCGAATCCCTGGTTCTGTTGCCCTACCTGAGCACACCCGAGGGTACGGCTCGACTGGTGAGCCTGCCGATGCTCGGGCTGGTGCAGGAAGACGGTATCGAGGTGCCGGCACTCGAGACACGGCATCTTCGACACACGCTCAGCGGCTGGGCCCGGCAGGGCCGGCTCTGGCGAATCGACCCGTTGGAGGGGCGGGCCTATCCGTTCAGCGCGATGACGGTCTTCGAGCCGCTCGCCATGATGCAGCAGGCACGCCTTGCACTCTCGTGCGAGCAGCCTTCGGGGGGCCTCGCTCCCTCGGCGCCGAACGCCACCGTGAGTGCCGAGCCGCAGGCCCTGAGGATTGCCGTGCTTCCCCTGCAGCACTACCGCGAAGCGGCGCAAGAGGTGTTGAGCACGTTCGACAGGGGCTATGCCGACGAGCGGGGCGCCAAGCCCCTGCGGGGTCCGAGAAGCCGCCGCATCGAGCGGCTGCTGAACCTGACCTTCGAAGACCTGAGATGGCTGCGGCGCGCCGAGCGGCTCGTGTGCGCGCAGTGCGCCGAGCACGAACGCCCGGCGGCCTGTGCCGGAGTGCGCTGCAGCCTGCATAGCGCCGCAGCGCGCTATCTGCGTCGGCACGTGGCGGACGCCGCCGCCTGGGAACCGCTCCTTGCCGAGGCCCGCCGTCATGAAGGGCTGCTGCATCGGCTTGTGGAGCTCGACGGGTTCATGGACAGCTCGCTCGCCGCGGAGTTCCTCGTCCCTATCCCAGACGCCTGACCCTGCCCGCAGGCCTGCCGGATTTCGCCATGAAAAAGGGCCCGTCTCGTGACGGGCCCTTGTGCGTTTCACCGCAGCGGATTACTGCAGCGGAATCTTCGCGTTGAAGAACGGCACGTAGAGCGTCAGGTCGCCCGGGCCCCCCAGCGCCATGTCCAGCTTGTTGGACGAGCCCCCGATGCCGGAGGTGCTCGATGCAAGCACTTCGACGCTCGCAACAGGCTGACGCGCATCGATGCGAACCAGCTGGGCGCCGCCCTGTGCAGTGAGGTTCTGCAGCGTGATGACGTAGATGACGCCGTTGTAGGCATGCATGCGCTGGCCGGTGTAGGCGAAGTTGACCGCTTGCGGGAGCGTCACCTTCGAGGTGGCGCCGCTGTAGGGATTGAAGCGCGTCATCGAGGTGGAGCTGCCCATGGCCGTCGACCCCAGGTTCGTGGTTCCATCGGCGAAGTACATGTCACCCGTTGCCTTGTCGTACGCGAAGGCAGCGCCGAACCGGTAGTGCGGCCAGGACGCCACCACCGCACCCGTGGACATTTTCACCTGATAGAGCGTGAGCGTCTGCCAGGTCCCGTCCGCACCGTTGGTGGTGAAGGCCGGAATGAAGATGGTGTCACGAGCCGGGTCGAAGCCGTGGCCCATCCAGTCGAACGGCTGCGGCACGCGCGAGTAGTCGGCCGCGCCATAGGAGCGGGAGTAGCGCAGCGTGCCATTCGCGTTCAGCACGATGAGCGCCGAGCGACGGTAGAACACGTTGAAGTTTCCGGAGGAGTACTGCGGTGTCACGTGGTTGGAGAAGTACGTGAAGTAGTACTTCGCGCCGTCCGGACCGATGTATACCGGGCCCGAACCCCGCAGCTCCTCGTCGTCCCACTTGCGCGAGACCGGGTAGGAGTCGCGATAGCCCCAGCCGACGTTGACGTCCGGGTTGTTGCGGGAGTCGCCCACGAACGCCCAGCCCGTTCCCGAATACAGCTGCGGATTGAGCATGTAGTAGTCCGAGCGCTTGTAGGCGGTGGCGGTGGTGTTGATGCCATTGCGCCAGGCCGAGATGCCGAAGTAGTTGCACTGCACCGACTCGGGCGTGACCATGCCGTAGCCCCAACCGTTGCACAGCCCCGTGGAGGAGCCGGGCAGCCAGCGCCGCAGCGTGCTGAGCTGGGTGCTCGAGGAGGCGCGGTTGTTGGCGTCACTCATCTCGCTGGCGCCCGAGTTGGCCATCAGCTGCGCCTCAGAGGTGAGCTGCAGCGTACCCGTGCCCGCTTCGGTGGCATAGCCGACCTGCAGGGTCGCCGTGCCGTTGGGCGGCAGCGACAGGGTGGCCGCAGCGCCAGAGGCGGAGCAGGTGCCTCCGGTGGTCACGGTCTGGCAGGAGACGGTCGACACCCGTGCCGAAGCGGTGCCCTGCGCCGTGAAGGCGTTGGTGAGGCGAATCGGCACCGCGCTCTTGGCGTTGAGCGCCGAATACGTGGATGTGGCGTTGCGAACCGTCACGGTCACTGCACCCGTGCTGTTGGCGTACTCGAGCGACGGCAGCGTCGTGGCGGTCACCGCGATGTCGGCCTTCGGGAGCACGACCGCAGTGGTGTCGCGAGCCACGTTGTCCGCCGTCGAGGTGTCCTCCACGCTCGGGTCGACGATGATGGATGCGTCCATGACCGCCGTTCCCGGGGTGGTGCCCGCCTGCGCGGACTGAGTCACCGTGAGCGTCGCGTTGGCGGCAACCCGCAACTGAACGACGTTGCCCTGCACGAGGCAGCTCGAGCCACCCGACAGGAAGGTCGGGCACATCGGGGGCGAGGCCATCACCGTGGCGCCGCCCGTGGCGCTCGTCGCGAGATTGAGCGTCACGGGTGCGGTCGCCTGGACGCGGTTGGTCACGGCCACCTGGTAGGTGGTGCGTCCGCCGGCCGCGACTTCGGTGAGGTTGTCGGTCACCGACAGCAGGACCGAGCCGGCCATCTTGCGAAGACCGCTCAGGGCCGCCGGCACCTTCAGCGTGCCTGCCTCCACCGAGAGCGAACCTGCGGTGAGCGCGCCGTTGTAGGTGGTGGGGGCGAAGCGAACCTGGACCGTGCAGCTGGCGCCCGCAGCAAGCGGTGCGCTCGTCGAGCAGGTGCCGCCGGTCACGGCGAAGCCGCCCAGCGTGCCGCTCGAGGCGGGCGTGGCGACGAAGCGGGTGAGCTGCACGGGCGCTGCGCCGTCATTGCGCACGCTGACCGTGGCGTCGGACGTCTGGCCTGCCAGCACCGCGGTGAAGGCACCCGGGGTGAGCGTGAGCTTGGGCGTCGAGGCGGTGAGCACGATGGGCACCGAGCTCTGGACATTGCTCACGCCTGCGCCCGACTGCACCGTGTTGAGGTAGCGGGGGTAGCTGCCGCGCACCACGAGCGTCGAGGAGACGTTGCCGGCCAGCGTGGGCAGCGCACGAACGCGGGCCTCGCAGCTCGCGCCGGGGGCGAGGGTTCCGGTGCAGTTCTGCGAAACCAGCGTTACCGCAGGAGAGCCGCTCAGCTGGGCGCCGGCGGCCGTCATCGGATGCGGCGCCACGTTGGTGAAGCGGTAGACGGCCTCCTGCGACGTGCCGACCTGGGCTGGCCCGAACGCCAGGGTGTTCTGCATGGTGAGCCCGCGCACGGCCAGCGTCATCGAGACGGGTTGCTCGAGCGCGGTCGTACCCGAGAGCATGCGGATACGGTGGGCGAGCGTGTAGCTGGCGCCCGGCACGTCGTTGGCGAGCGAGAAGAGCACCTGGCAGCTGGCGCCCGCAGCAAGCTGCTTGCCGGACGTGCAGTGCGACGCGTTGGACGCCGTGGAGCTCATCACCCAGTTCGTGCCGGTGGGCGCGACCCACTGGAAGCTGAGCGGGCTCGAGCCGGTGTTGGTCACCTTCATGTAGTTGCCCGAGCCCGACCAGCCTCCCGCCTCCGAGGTGAGTGCGGCAGCCGGCTCGACACGGAAGGACGGGGGCGTTGCAACGCAGCGAACCGGTGCGGAAATCACCGGGCTGTTGTTCAGCGTGCGCACGGTGAGCGTACCGGTGAAGGTGCCCGCCGCCCGCGGCGTGCACGCCGTCATCAGTTCGCAGCGCGCGCCGGGAGCCAGACTCGCACCACAGGCGATGCCGAAGGGCGGCTTGCCGGAGAACGTGATTTCCGGGGCACCCGTCATCGCGGCCTGCATCGTGGCCGTCGAGGAGGCAAACGTGATAGGCACCGCCCCCGTGTTGGTGAGGGAGTGGGTGGCGTAGGTCGTGGCACCTGGCGCGGACTGGTGCTCGGTCGTCGTGAGCACACCGCTGGCCGCGACCGTCGTGGCGGAGCCTGCAGCGTAGACGTTGCCCGCCGAGGTATTCAGCGCGAAGCCCACGGTGTTGGCCCCCTCGCGCAGCGCGGTGGTCTGGAACGTGTAGGTGCAGGACGCGCCCACGGCAAGGCTGCTGAGGGACGCTCCGCAGCGAGGTGCCTGGAAGGCGCCGAGAGGCAGCGGCAGCGTCACGGTGCGCGGGTCGACGTTCACCCCCACCAGCGGCTGCGAGGGCAGACCGAGCGCGGCCGTGCCGGAGTTGGTGAGCGTGACCGAGCAGGGCAGCGTGCCGCCGGCTGCGGCCGTGCCGGTGCAGCTGAGCGGACCCAGGACCGGGCGCGCCACCGGAGCCGGCAGCGCGTTGCCACCCAACGAGAGCGACAGCGCCGAGGCGCCGGCCGGCGAGAGCGCGAGCGTCGCGCGCTTGGTGCCTGCGGAGGTCGGCGCAAACCGGGCTGTGATGGAGCAGGTGCCGTTGACCGCAAGCGTGGCGCCTGCGCAGGCGTTGGCGCTGAACGACAGCTCGGTGGCGTCGCCCACGAGGCTCCACGAAGCCGCAGCAGGAAGCGTCACAGCGACAGGACCCGCGTTTCGCATCGTGAGCGCGAGGGTATTGGCCTGGCCGACCGTCGTGTCGACAAAGGTGGCCGGGTTGGGCGTCACCGACAGCGCGGCGAGCGCACCGGTGCCGGAGACGGCCGTGTCGACGCTCAAGGCCTGGGTGCTGGAGGCCGCCCGCAGCGTGGCCGAGCTCAGGACCGCGGACCGCGGCGAGAACCGCACTTGCACCGAGCAGGTACCCGGCATCGTGCCCGAGAGGGCCGGCAGCGTCGCACAGGTATTGGAGACGACCGCAAAGTCAGCCGCACCGGTGCCGGTGAAGGTGAAGGTGTCGAGCCGCACAGCGGTGGTGTTACGGTTGCTGAGGGTCAGCGTCTGGGTGGCTGACTGGCCCACCGCAACAGCACCGAACGACAGCGGATTCGGGGTGCTGGAGAGGTTGCCTGCGCTCACCGGAACGAAGCTCTGGCAAGACAGCGCGGCTTGGGCCTGGGCGGAGTTGGAGCCCACCGCCGACAGGGTGGCCGTCAGGGTCTGTGCAGTGGCCGGGGCGACGCAGCCCACGACCACGTTGCAGCTGGCACCGGCTGCGAGCGTGCCGGTGCAGGTCGTGCTGCGCAGCACGAAGGCGCCGGAGCTGGAGAGCGCGCCGAGCACCGGGGCCGTATTGAGGGCCACGGGGAACTTGCCGCTGTTGGTGAGCACGTGCGTGGCGTTGGCGGACGTGCCGGCCGCGACGGGCGCGTAGGCGCCTGCCGAGAAGGTCAGGCGCGAGACCTCGGCCGTGAGCGCGACGGTGCGCGTGAAGGTCTGCGCGCCGGTCGGCACCGTCACGGTGGTGGAGAAGGTGCTCGTGCCAGACGCCGGCACGGGATTGGGCGTGATGGTGGCGGTGAGCGTGCACGAGGTGCCCGTGGTCAGGCTCGTGCCGCAGTTGTGCGTGACCGGGAAGCTGGCGAGCGAGCTCGTCACCGCGCTCACCGGGAGCGCGACCGTACCGGTGTTGGAGAGCGTGGCGGTGCAGCTCGCCGCGGCACCGAAGGGCACAATGGTCGGGCAGGTGAACTCGGTGAGGCTGGCCGTCGGAGCCACGACCAGGCCACGACCGGCGAGCGCGACCGCGACGGACGGGGTGGTGCCGGTGTTCGCGATGGCGAGCGACGCCGCGGCGCTACCGGCCACACTCGGAGTAAAGCCGATGGTAAGCGTGCAGTTCGCTCCCGCCGCGATGGTCTGCCCGACACAGCCGTTCACCGTGAAGAGGTTGGCCTGCGCACCGGAGAGTGCGGTGCTGCTCACCTGCACGGGTGCGCTGCCGGTGTTGGACAGCACGACCGAGGCCGAGCCGGAACGACCCACGTTCACGTCACCGAAATCGACCCGGGTTGGGGCGGCCACGAGCGTGCCGCGCGTCCCGACGGTTCGCAGCGCCACATCCAGCACGGACAGGGACGAAGACGACACGAAAGAAATGGCCGCGGTGCGCGTGCCGACGCTTCCCGGCTTGGCCACGACATCGAACGAGCATTGCTGGTCGGGCGCGAGCGTTCCCAGGCAGGCGTTGGGCGTCACGAAAGCGAATTCGGAGGCGTTCGGCCCAGTGAGCGTGTACCCCGTGACTGCCACGGCCTGGGACCCTGTGGATTCCAGGGTGACGCGTTGAGCCGAGCTGGTGGCGCCCACCGGCACGTTGGCGAAGTCCAGGCTGGCAGGAGACACGGTCAGCGAGGCGACCAGGTTGGCGGGTCGTGCGTAGAGCTGAACGAGCGAGGAGCGGCTCTCGAGCGAGTCAGACTCCAGCTTGAGTGTTGCGGTATGAGTGAGGGGGTCCGGTACCAGTGCGCTCACCTTGACTTCACACGAAGCCATCGAGGCGACGGTGGTCCCGCAGGTGTGGCTGTCCAGTCGGAAGGCGCTGTCACCGATGATGGCGAGCGATTTGATGGTGAGCGAGCCCCGCCCGGTATTGGTGAGGCCGATGGTCTGGGGCTGGGTCCGAACGCCCACGGGCACGTCGAGGAAGTTGGCTGAAGTAAGCGACCAGGTAGCCTCGGCGCGCACACCGGTGCCCGAGACGCTCGCCACATAGAGCTGGGTGCCGTCCTCCAGGTCCCGCACGAGGCGGGCCTGGGTGGCGCCCATCAGGCGCGGCATGAAGCGCACGGCCACCGCGCAGCTGCCTCCGGCAGGCAAGTACATATCGCAGGTGGAGCTCTTGCCGAAGTAGGCGCTGTTCTCCGCGAAGTAGAGGTCGCCCAGGTACACGTCGGAGGCGCTGGTGTTGCGCAGGGTGAGCGTTTGCACCGAGGACGTCGTGCCCACGGCCTGCTCGCCGAAGGCGAGCGAGCCCGGGGTCGCCGTGATGAAGCTCTCCTCGGGCGCGCCGTTGGCGGACACGCGCAGGACTTCGGGGGCCGTCGCACCATTGGTGAGGATGCGTACATCGCCTCCGACCTGGCCCGTCGCCGTCACAGGCAACGCTACGGTGACGTTGCAGGAGGCGCCGGGCGCCAGGGTGGCGGGGCAGCCGTTCTTTTCGAGCTGGGCCGACCCGGCGGTGCTCACCGAGCCCAGGGTCAGGGTCGAAGAGCTCTTGTTGGCAAAGAGGAAGGTGCGAACCGGCCGAGCGCCTACGGGCACCGTGCCGAAGTCGAATGTCTGGGTCGAGGGCGTGAACGCGACGGTCACCATCGGCAGCCGGACAGTGAAGTTCTGTGCGCTCGACAGGGTCGGAGCGAGAGCTGCCGCGACCGCGACGGCGGGCAGCACACGCTTGAAGAAGGCTCGGAGTGTCATTGGAGTATTCCGGTGTCGGTTTTAGCCGTGTAGGGACCGGGGTCTATCCGCTTGACCGGCCGCCGGGCGGAACGCGCATCGTCGCGAGGGCTCGAAAGCCGGATGGCTGCCCCCTCCTCCTCCTTCCTGCGTCCGCTTGCGTACTGGTGCCTCGCGGGCTTGCTGGCCGACCTGCTCACCAAGCTGCTCGCCAACGCATGGCTCGAGCCTGACGCCTGGGTTGCACTGGGCACTGCCGGTGTCGGGCTGTTCCTTGCCTACAACCCGGCCGGTGCGTTCAGTTGGCTGCCTGCGGCGCCGGAGCTGCACGCCTGGTGGCGGGTGGGCAGCGGCACGGCCTGCGTCCTGGGGCTGGCGCTCGTGTGCCGGTACACCTGGCGACGGGGCGTGGTGGCGAGTCCGGCCGGCTGGGGGCTGCTTTTCGCAGGCGGCCTGGGCAATCTGCTCGAGCAGGCGTTCACCGGCCGTGCGACGGACTTTCTCGTGCTCGACGGATACGCCGAGGTCATGCGCGTCTTCAACGTGGCCGATGTCCTGCTCGGGCTTGGCGCGCTGTGGGTCGGGGTGGGCCTGATACGGGCCCGGGGCGCCCTGCCCGCGGTCAGGACCCGCGCCGGACGTAGCGCCTGAATCGGTAGCCCACTCCCGTTCGGGAGACACCGCCCTCGAGGGCGCCGGCCACGTCATGCGCCGAATCTTGCCTCGAGTCACGCGCCGGGCCGGCTGCACCGTACCCCGCCAGCTCGAAGACCGCAGGAATCTCAGGGGCGAACGCATCGGCGTCCTCCACGTCGAGGTCCAGCTCGGTCACGTGGATGACGTCTGCCAGCCCGAGCGCCTGGGCATAGAGCTCCCCGCCCCCGATGATGAATACCCGCCCCGATGCATCGGGTTGCGCGCTCTCGAGGGCCTGCGACAATCCATTCACGCTCAGGGCGCCCTCGAAGCGGCGGCCCTGCTCGCGGGTCACGACGATGTTCTGCCGGCCCGGGAGCGCCTTGCCCGCGAGCGACTCCCAGGTCTTTCGGCCCATGATGACGGGGCACCCCATCGTCAGGCGCCTGAAGTGCGCCAGGTCTTCCGGCACATGCCAGGGCATCGAACCGGCGCGACCGATGGCCCGATTGCGGGCCTGGGCCCAGATGAGACAGACCTGCATGGCAACGCCCCCGTCAGGCAGGAATGCGCAGGTCGAACATCACGCCCCAGACCGCGATGAGCAGCGTCCAGTAGAAAAGCGGTTCGTAGAGTCGCTCGAGCAGGTCCTTCGCCCGCTGCAGGCGCGAGGCACCGTCCGAAGGCGTCGAAACGGCGGATGGAGAAGAAGTACGGCGCACGGGAGGGAGGCAGTTCAGTGGAGCTGCCTTCATCTAGCGCCCGGGTTCATACGAAGGCTCCCCTTGGACGAAAGAGCACCCCGCTCGGATTGACCGAACGGGGTGCGAAGGAGGGGGTCAGGCCTTCAACGACCCGAAGAAAGCGAGAGCCACTCGATGAGGGCTTGCTCCTCCTGGGGGGTGAGCGCGAACCTGAGCGTGTCCTGGGCGGTATCGAGCATCTTCTTGAGCGCGGCGGCGTCGCCTTGCTCAGCCTGTTCTTCGGCCCGTCCGAGGAGCCCCTGCGTGCGCAGGTGCTGGATGAACGCTTCGAGAAGGGGCTTGCGCACCGGATAGTCCTCGAGCTCGTTCGCATCGAAGTTGTCCGGCACGACGAGCAGCTGGTCCTCGGGAACCGCCTCGCCGTCGGCCCACCAGAGCGCCACGCCCCGTTCATCGGTGCGGGTGACCTGGCCGTCCCAGTTGACGTCGGTCGAGCCTTCCCAGTCGATGTCCAGACCGGTGGGGGTGCGCCCGAGCACGGTGCTCACCTGGCCGACACATCCGGGAATGTCTTCCACGGTGCCGTCAACGTCACAGAACGTGAGCCCGTGGACCAGTCGGCCTTCCTTGCCGAAGTCGAAAAGACCTGTGGCGTTGCTCAAGGGCTCGACGGCCTCGGCCGTGGGCGCCGCAACGACCGGAGCGGACTCCGGAAGTGCTGCGCACAGCGTGCTCCAGTTCTTGTATCCCAGCGCCTGGGCGAGCGCTTCACACGCATGGGAGTGGCTCAGGGCGCTGGAGGTGTCGAAGGCCTTGATGGACTTACGCAGGGCGGATGCCAGTTTCTTGGCGTCGTCTCGATTGGAGATGGAGTGCATGGTTGCTTTCGGTCAAGCCTCGCCGGCTCGAAAGTGACTCGGCGGCGCAATTGCCGCCTGGTGCTCGCGTTGCCAAGCGAGGCCCGACAAAAAGCGGGGTATGGATTCGCATGGTTGTCCTCGTGTTCGAACTTCGCCTTCCGCACGGATGTGCGGGCGAGCGACGGGCGTTCGACGGGCCCTTGCCTTCTGTAGCGAGTGCGGGAACCTCTGGCGTGCCCGCGGCTCTGCAGCGACACCCTTTCCCGGCGCAGCCTTGCGTCCGGGCCCTGCCCCGACGCTTCCTCGCTGGCCCCGCCGTGCCTGCCACCCCTCGTTTCGGACTACCGCTGCAGCCCGCCCGCTTTCTCGAGGCGTGGCTGGACGCGGCCGACCGCCAAGGCCTGGCCGAAGACGGCTGGGAGGTCTTCACCTGCGTCGAAGACTCGGTGGTGCTGCGCCTGCCCGCGGGGTTCAATGCCGACGGAGAGCCCCTCACCCGGGCAACGCTGCAACTCACCCGGTGTTCATCCGACGGGGGTCTCGAGCGGTTCGAGGCGCATCTGGTGGCAGCTCGCCTGAACGAGCGTCGACACTGCACGGGCCCGGAGCTCGCGGCGTGCATGACGCAGCTCCTCGAGGCCCATCTGCCCGCCCGCGCCTAGCGCGGTGCGCGGCCCCCTGCCCCCGGAAGCGGCCTGGTCGCTAAAGACTGCATAGACCGCCGCACGCCCATCTGAGCGGGGGGCCCCGCCACGTGCGGTCGGTGTCCTGCTACCGGAGTCGACCGTGGCGCTGCTCTTGTCCATCCTGCTGGTGCTCTCCCCTCTAATCGTTCACGAAATGGGGCACTGGGCGGTGCTGCACCGCTATCGCGTACCCGTCATCCAGTACTGGCTCGGGCTGGGCCCCGCGCTGCTGCAGCTGGGTTCGCTGCGCATCGGCATGCTGCCCATCGGAGGCGCCGTCGTTCCCGAGCCGCAGGCCTGGGAGCGGCTCGCCGCCCGCTCGAAGATGTGGGTGGCGCTTGCCGGGCCCGGCCTGTCGCTTGCCTATGCGCTGGTGCTGCTGGGCGCCTGGTACCTGCTGCCCGTGGCTCGCGGGTGGGACGCGCTGCTGGGGGTGGCCGGGCTCAGTGCGTTCATCGCGGTGGTGAACATGGTGCCGGTGCCCCCTCTGGACGGTTTTCAGGCGCTCGCGGCATGGCGTCAGGACCGGGGCATCCCGTTCTCCGCGCGAACGATGCACGTCGCACACCGGCTGGGCGCCGGCATGGTCTACGGGGTGGGCTTCTTCGTGCTGGCGAAGGTGTTCTTCAACTGAACCGCAGACCCCGACACGCGAAGGCGGGAACCCCTGAGCGCGTCGGGGCTCGATGAGGCAGCTGCATCTCTGACCACGCCTCCCATGACTCACCCCGCGACCCCGTCATCTTCCTCCCCGCAGCCCGATGCCGTGGAGATTTTCGTCAACGCCGAGCACGCGGCCGCGATGCCCGGCACCCCCGCATGCTTCGTGCGCCTGTACGAGCGCATGACCCGCAACGAGCCGCTCGTCGTGGGCGAAGCCCTGCGCAGCCTCACCGACGATGAGCTCGACGAGCTCGTTGCGCTCGCCGCCCGCTGCGTGCAGGAGCCCGACATCGTGACCGTGCTGTCGCTGATGGCCATCCGCCTGTGCGCCAACGAGGGGCTGGTGGTGCGGGGCAGCGACAACGTCTCGCTGCTCGCACGACGGCTGCTGCTGCTCGTGCAGGCCGAAATGCTGCATCGGCAGGGGCTCGTGGCACTCGAGCACGAGCGTCTCACGATGGAAGCCTTCGACCCCACGAAGCTCAAGCTGACCCCGCTCGGCGCCGAGCGCTTCGGCACCGTGACGGTGCGAACCGTGAATCCCGCAAGCGGCAGCCCGGCCTCCGGGTCCTCCGAGGGATAAGCGCAGCCCCTATACGTCGCATCCTCCATGTCTCGAGTCTTCGAGCCAGCCATGCCCTTCTTGTAAGTTCGCCCTGTCCGCATCCGTCACGCCCTGAGCGGTGGTGACACGCACGCCTGCCCGCCGGTCGTGCGGTGCGGCTTCGGCCGGGCGAATGCGCGCCAAGCGCGCGCAGTGCAGCCACGGCTGCGGTCTTTCCTTTCGTACACGCTCCCCGCCCGACTTCGGTCCGGCGGGGTGCCGTCGTTGGCGCATCGGCCCGGGGCCGGGTGCGCCGGCGTGCCCGCTCGGCCCCGTCTCCTTGGGCCGCGTGCCCGACCCTCAACCATGACTACCTCTTCTTCGATGACCCTCGAGGCCTCTCGCCTGCCCGCCGAATCCGGCGACAAGTTCACGATGTACGTGCTCGTGCGCACCGACATCGACCCCGTTCAACAGCTCGTGCAAGCCTCCCACGCGGCGGCCGAAGCTGGCCGAACCTTCTACGACGAGCGTCACGGCATCGCCAGCCTCATCGTGCTGGCCGTACCCGACCGGGAGGCCCTGCTTGCGGCGCACCACCGACTGCGTGCCCAGGGGCTGGGCTGCGAGCTTTTCTTCGAGCCGAATTTCGGCATCGGAGAAAGTGCGCTTGCCACCGAACCGCTCGACGCCCGGACGCGGCGACGACTTCGCGGCTGGCCCCTCTTCAAGCTGCCGGCCTGCGAGGAGCCGCAACCGACGCGCTGAAGTCCTGCCGAGGCTCGAAGGGCGTGCCTTCCGCCTTCGCAGCACACCGCGGACCTCACCCTCTCTTTTTGATGGAGTCCTCTTCATGACCTGGTCTTAAGGGCTGTTCCTCGCAAGAGGTCCTCCCTTCGGAATCGGCGCACCCGCGCCCGGCCTTCGCGTGCTCGCGCACGCCGTCTTGCCACCTTCGCGTGGCCATCCCTGCCTTCATTCCGGAGATTACGATGACCCCTTTCGATACCCCGTCCACCCTTGCTGCGCTTCACCTGTTGGGCGCACCGCAGCTGCCCGAGCGCCTCGGGCGCGATGCGCTGCGCGCGCTTCGTCGCGCGGTACGCGGGCTCCCCGCCGGCGCCGCGCAGGCGCTGCTTCACAACCTCGTTCGAGGCCTGCCTCTTGTGCGCGGCTTTGCCTGCGCGTCTCGTCGGGCCGCGCATCCCCATGGCGCCCATGCCTGGGAGGGCCTCGCGCGGGCATTGACCGGTGCCCGAGAACAGCTGTCGGGCCCCCTGGCCGCCTTCCTGGACGGCGCGCTCGTCGAGTGGCTGGACACCTTGCTGCAGGATGGCTTGCGGCTTGCCCACCTGCACGCCGCGTGCCTTGCACACGACGCCGGTCATCGACCGATGGTGCGCAGGCTCATCGGGCTCGCGATGCGCGAGACGCCCCAGGGCCGACAGTCGGACGCCTGGCGTCACGGGCGCTCCGCCGAGCAGTGGTATCGCCTCTTCGGCGCATGGCTGAACCAGGGCCTGCGACCTGCGCGCTATCTACAAAGCAGCTGGCCGGTGCGGCTGCCCGCATGGTTCGAGCACTACCGCGAAGCGCTGCGTTCGGCCCAGCAGCCGCTCGGGCACGTGCAGCAGTACCTGCTCTGGCACGACTGCGGCAAGCCCTGGGCGCTCGAGCGCGAAGCCCAGGGCGCACTGCATTACCCGGAACATGCCCGGCTCTCGGCGCTCACCTGGTGCGCCTTCGCCGAGGGCAGCGAGCGCAACGTCGTGGCCGAGCTCATCGAGCACGACATGTGCGCCCACCGGTGGACGGCCCAGGACCTCGACTGGCTGCGCGGCTCACCGCTCGGGCCGACCCTGCTCGTCGCGGCCCTGGCCGAGCTGCACTGCAACGCGACGCTCTTCGGGGGCATCGATTCGGAGAGCTTTCGCATCAAGGCCTCGCGCCTGGAGCGCAGGGGCCGGCAGCTGTGCGAACACTGGTTCGGCGCTGCGGCCTGACGTGCGTCCGGTTCGTGCTCGGTTGCTAGACGCAGTGCATTGAGGCCCTGCGAGCGCGGCCGCCCCGTCGCCGCGCTCCTGCATTCCAGTACATCGGCACGCCTGAAGGCGTGCTCATCCAGAAAGGACATCGACCCATGGCTGACGAAGCCGACCTCGCCTACGAGGTTCAGGAGCGCGCGCTGAACGCCGCGCTCGCCGCACGCAAGACCGACTCGCTCACGGCCATCGGCCGCTGCCACTACTGCGAGACCGAGTTCGACCCCGCCCTGCCCGAGACGGCCCGCAAGCTCTTCTGCGACGCCGATTGCGCACAGGACTACGAGGCCGAGCGGCGCCAGCGCCAGCGCAACGGCCGCGCCTGACCCGGCTGACGGTTCATTCCAGAAAGCGCCCGCCCCCTGGCGGGCGCTTTTTCCGTCTGGGCGCCTTAAAGCGCCACCGAACCCCCGCCCTAAACGGTGGCCTACCGGCGGCGGGACAGCCACGGGTCGCTACAGGTCGGAGGTTTCAACCACACAGGACATTTCCATGACCACAGCACTCATCCCGGTCTCGGGACCGCGCCAGCACCCGACGCCCCCGCCGAGCGCTTCCTCGGCTGCTCAGAACCGTGGCTACGCCGCCTGCGCCAGCTACGCCTGGCACGAGCGGGCGACCCGCTTTGCGCTCAACCGGCTCACCGGACGCGCACAAAGTCTCACCGACTCCACCGGTTGGCTGCTCGTCGAGCAAGCCTGACCGGGCAGCTGCGCAGTCTTGCGCACTCCCACCCCTTCTTGCTCGACCTTCCCGGCCACCGGGACGGTCGAGACCCGCCCGGGCCGAGCAATCGGTGCCGGGCGGTCTGCTTTGAGGTGCGCCGAATGCCGGCAGGAACGCACCCGGTGCCCAGGGCTCGAACACAGCAGGCCCTTCCATCGGCCCCGCCCCTGCTCTTCACCGCTTGCGATGCACCCGTGACCCGCCTGCCGACCACCTTCGTGTCGCAGCCCGGAACCGAAACCCGGTACCCGGCCTGCACGCCCCCGCTTCCCCCCGGACACGCAGGCTGCTCGGTGCCGACCGTCACCGCCGCGACCGCTCACGCACCGACCGAGCTCATCGCCCGCAAGCGCCTCTTCAGCCGGCTCGTCGAGATGATTGCCGAGGACTTCGGGCTGAAAGCCCACTACGCAGGGGCCTGCGCGCGGGGCATCGCCCAGTTCTGGCGCTCGGACCGGGGCGTTCGCATCGAGCCGGACGTGCTGCGGCGCGCCTCGGTGAGCACGCTCCAGGTGCTGGCGGCCCACGAGCTGGGGCACGCGTGGTCCGCACACCGCAGGCAGGCCGTGCCCCTGCACGGGCTCGGCCTGGCGCTAGGGGGCGCCGGAGTTGCACTCAGCGGCTCCTGGGTCGCGGGCGCGCTCTTCGGGCTGCTCGCCACGGGCGTGTTCGTGAACCTGGTGCACGAACACGCGAGCAGCGACGCGCTCATCGAGGAAATCCGCGCCGACTGGTTCGCGCTGAACGCGGGCTGCACTGCTCGCCAGCTCGAGGCGGCCTTCGACGAGGCGGCCCAGATGGTGGACCGACCGTTGAGCACCTCGCTGCACGTGCGTGTGCATGCGGCCCGTCGGCTGCAGACGTGCCGTTCGGCACGCGGTGCGCTGCTCCTCGTGAGAGGCTGGCTGCTGTGGCTGCCCAGGCCCGCACGACAGGCGGGCTCGACCCGATGAAGAACGCCCCGGCCAAGGCCGGGGCGTTTTCACAAGGTGCGCACCACGCGCGGACTCATCAGTAGAACATGCCGACCTTCGGGCGCCACTTGCTGAAGCCGTTCACGACGTAGTGCTCGTTGGCCGCCGCAGTACCGCTGTAGGCCTGGGGTTGCTTGTAGTCCAGGCGAATCGCCTCGGGGTGCTGGCAGCTCTGGCCGGGCGAGGCTTCCACCCAGGTCTGGCGAACCGGCAGGCCCGTTTGCGCACCGGTCGCCGCGGTGTCGTGACGCGTTTCCTGGCGCAGCCCGCGCGGCCAGCTCCGATAGGTCGTCATCTGGTCGGCCATCACCGTGTCGTGGAACATGTTGAAGCGGCCCGGCGTGCCGGTGTCGGACTCCCAGCTGGAGAAGATGTTGGCGTTCGCCTCCCACTCGACCCAGGCGGTGTTCACGTAGGAGTTGCCCACGCGCTCGTTCTTGGTCTTCACGGTGCTGTTTCGCAGGATGACCGAGGGGCGCGGCACGTCGGGGTGCCGGCAGTAGCTCGTACCGCAGAACCAGCTGTAGGCCGAGTCGGTCCACACGCCGTTGATGTTCACCTGGGCCACCGGAATGACCGGCGCCTTGCGGTTGAGCAGCGTCGACCATTCGTAGGGCTTGTAGCGGTTCAGCCCGTTGGAGCTCGTGAGCGTAGTGGTCTGGACCACGTGCAGGTCGGAGAGCGGCGTGTTCGAGCCCACCCAGCGCACCTGGCCGCTGGCCGGCACCTTGGTGTGCGGAATCGTGTAGGTCTTGCCCAGGTAGGTGTAGCTCGTCGAGGTGGTCTCGTAGCCGGTGAAGAGCACCGCGTTGAGGTTGTCGATGAGGCTCATCGGGCTCGAACCCCCGTTGACGTTACCCCTCCACTGCCCCATCGAAGGCAGCGTGCGTCCGCTGGTGAACATGCAGCGCTTGTAGACGGGCGCATCCGCAGACACATTGAGCGTGCCGCGGGCCGAGTTGTTGCCAGCATTCGGGTCCGTTACCCGCGCAGATTGCATCACCGCCCGGACGGTGGCCGTCACCGTGCCTGCGCTGTTGCCCACCGTGTACGGCAGCGAGAGCGTGACCGCGCCTCGCGGCGGCAGCGTGAGCGTCGGACCCGCACTGCAGACCGCACCCCCACTCACCCCTTGGCAGGACAGCCCGCCGAGATTGACGGTCAGCCCCGCCGTGGAGCTGGTGAGGTCGAGCGTCACTGCGGCGCTGGGCGCCGTCTCATTGGTGGCCGAGCTCAGGTTCGTCACCGTCACCTGGAACTCGCCCGAGGCGCCCAGCCCGACGGTGTTGCTGGCCGGGCTCAGGGTCACGGCGATGTCGGCGCGCGGGTACTGCACCGCGGTGCTGTTCTCGGCCGCGTTGTCGGCAGGCGTGGAGTCGACCACGTCGCTCACGGTGATGTTCGCCGAAGCGTTGAGCGCACCGGCCGTGGCGCCTGCCGTAGCCTGCTGGGTAAGCGCCATGGACTGGTAGGGCGCCAGGCGCAGCGTAGCCGTCGTGCCGCTGACCGTGCAGTCCGAGCCGGTGAGGCTGCGCGGGCAGCTGAGCGCGCCCTGGCTGGCGAGCGCCGCGCCATCGCTTGCCCACAGGCGGGTGCCGAGCGTGACCCGGGCGTACCCCGCGGAGGGGTTCTTCACCGTGGTGGAGAACGTGGTCGAGCCGCCGGCCATCACGTACGTGCGACCGTCATCGACCGTCACCGAAACGGCGCCCTCCATCAGGCGGGGCCCGATGAGGGGCGCCGAGCCGCTCACGCCGGTCGCCGAGGCCGTCAGCGTTCCGGTGGTGACGGCAGCGCTCGTGCTCGTGGGCGCGAAGCGAGTGGTGACGGTGCAGCTCGCAGCGGGTGCGAGCACGTAGCCCGACACGCAGCTGCCGCCCTGAACGGTGAACACCGAGGGGCTTGCGTAGAGCGAGGACAGCGTCACGTTGGCCACGCCGTCGTTGCGCACGGTGTGGGTGGCCGTCGAGTTCTGGCCCACGGTGACCGCCGAGTGGGCCGTGGTCGTGACGGTGAGCTTCGGTGCCACGGCGGTGAGGCTGATGTCGAAGACGCCTTGCACGCCCGAGCGCACCGAGGCCTGGGCAGAGCCGTTGAGCACCTGGGGATAGGCCCCGGTCACCCGCAGCTGCGTCGTCCGGGCGCCGGCCAGGGTGGGCAGCACGGCCACACGAACCGTGCAGCTCGAGTTCGCCTGCCCGGCCGGGGCGAGTCCGCCCGAGCAGGTGTGGCTCACGAGCGAGAAGCCCCCGGTCGTGCTGGAGAGCGCCGGCACGATGGATGCCAGGGCCTGGGACGCCTTGTTCGTCACCGTGAAGACGGCCTCCTGGCTCGTGCCGACCTGCACGTCGCGAAACGGTGTGGTCGGGACGACCGAGACGCCGAAGGTCTGGATTCGGTCCTGGAAGGTCTTGTCCAGCGTGAGGGTGCCGGCAATCATCCGCACGCGGTGCAGCGCGGTGTACTGGCCATCCGGCGCGCCGTTGCTCAGCATGCTCAGCACGAGGCACGAGGCGCCGGGCTCCACCACGGCACCGGCTCGGCAGTGCGAGGTGTTGCGACTGTCGGCCACCATCGTCCAGTTCATGTCGCCCGCGTAGGCGCCGAAGAACGAGATGCGCCCTGTGCCGGTGTTGGTCACGCGAAGGTAGTTTCCGGAGTTGGACCAACCGCCTGCGGAGGTGGTCAGGGGGCCGGCAGCGGCAATTTCGAACGAGGGGCCCTGGACCGCGCAGCTCACCGCGCCGCTCGGTGCGGTGCCGTTCAGCCGAGTGGCAAGCGTGAGCGTGCCGTTGAATGTGCCAGGGGTGACCGACAGGCATCGAGTGGCCAGGTCACAGGACTCGCCCGCAGCCAGGGTCGCCGGGCAGGCCTTGCCTCCGCTCGGCGTTCCTGCAAAGGAGATGGCGGTGGTGCCGCTCATGCTGGCCATGCTCGTGCCCGTGCCGGTCAGCGTCACCGGCACCGAGCCGGTATTCGTGAGCCGATGCGTGGCGAAGGAGGTGTCTCCGGCCTGCGTGGTCGCGTGGTTCTGGGTCGTGAGCGCGAGCGCCGGCTGCAGGCCCTGGACCTGCGCCGAGGCGGCCACGGGCGAGACGCCGCTGAAGACCTGGCGAAGGTGGACCGTATTGATGCCCGCGTTGGGCACGACCAGCGAGAACGTATAGGTGCAGCTCGCGCCCGCGGCGAGCGTGCCCAGCGTGCCACCGCAGCGCACCCCGCGGCTCACGCCCGTGGGCAGCGTCGAGCTGCTCGCAGTGACGGGGTCGACGTTCATGCCGAGAAGCGGGACGTCCGGGAACACGAGCGGGGCCGTGCCGCGGTTGGTGAGCGTGGCCGAGCAGCTCGTCGAGCCGCCGACTGCCACAGGTGTCGCACAGCTGAGCGCGCCCAGGCTCGCGAGCGGTGCCGGAGCCGGGCTGGCCGAGCCGGACAAGGGCACGACCAGGGGCCGGGCCACGGCCGAGGTGACGGTGAGCGTCGCCGACTTCGTGCCCTCCGAGCGTGGCCGGAAAGTCACGCTGAGCGTGCACCGGTTGCTCGTCGAGCTGGTGCTGAGGTACTTCTGCTCGCAGCCGTTGGGGGTGAGCGTGAACTCTCCCGGATTTGCACCCGAGAGCGCCCAGCCGGTGGCGCCGGGAAGGGTCACCCCGAACGGGCCCTGGTTGGTGATGGTGAGCGGGAGAAAGGCCGAGCCGCCGGAGGCGCCCGAGCCGAACTGCACGGGCGGGGCCGAGAGCACCGCAAGGCCCCCCGTACCCGAGAGTGCCGCACTGGCGCGAATGCCCTGGGCGCTGGAGACGGCTTCGAGCGTGGCTTGACGAAGGCCTTCGGAGGTCGGCGTGAAGAAGACGGTGACCTTGCAGCTTCCCGGCACCGTGCCGACCCGTGCCGGCAGCGAGGTGCACGAGCCCGAGAGGCGGAAGTCGCCGGCCTGGGCTCCGGTCAGGCCGAGCGAGCTCACCGCAATCGGGGCGAGGTTGTGGTTCTCCAGCGTGAGCGTGCGAAGCGGCGTGGTGCCCACGGGCACGGAGCCGAAGTCGGTCGGATTGGGGCTGATACGGAAGTTGGAGGCCTGGACGTTCACGAAGACCGGGCAGGCGAGCCCGGCCTGGACGCTGGCATGGTTGCTGCCCGAGGCCGCAAGCTGCGCGCTGTAGGTGCCCGCGCTCGAGGCGGTGGTCGCATCGCAGCGCACGTCGACCGTGCAGCTCTGGCCCACCGCAAGCGTGGTGCCGCAGTTGGTGGCGGCCACCGCGAGCCGGCCCGGGGGCGCCACCTGCGCGAGCGAGGGCGCCCCGTTGAGCGTGACCGGGAACTTGCCGTTGTTGGTGAGCACGTGCGTGAGCGTGCGGCTCGTGCCGACCTCGACAGGCGCATAGGCCTGCGCGCTCAGGCTGAGCTGCGAAGTGTCGACCTTGACGGACGCGGTACGCGTGAGCGCACCGGCGCCGGTCGTGACCGTGACATCGCTTGCCAGGGTCTTGGCCGTGGGCGTGCCACTCGTCCAGGTGCCCGTGGGCACCGAGACGCTCACCGTGCAGGCGCCTGCGACAGCCACGCTCGTGCCGCAGGTGTGCGACAGCGTGAAGGCGGTGTTGGTCCGGGTGGCTGCGCTCACCGACAGCGCGCTCGAGGCGGTGTTGGTGAGGGTGGCCGTGCAGGTGACGGTCTGGTTGTAGGTCGACCAGTCGGGGCAGGTGAACTCCGACAAGGTGCCGCCCTGTGGCGGAGCCTTGCCGCTGCCCGACAGGGACACGGCGTAGCCCGAGTTGGAGGCGTTGCTCGGCAGCGAGAGCGTGGCGCTGTGCAGCCCTGCCGCGAGCGGCGCGTACTGGACGGTGAGCGTGCACGAGGCCGCCGGCGCCAGCGTCTGGGATGCGCAGCCCGAGACGGTGAAGAGCGAGGCATTCGCGCCGCTCAGCGACGGAGCTTGCAGCGTGACGGGCGCCGAGCCGGTGTTGGTGAGGGTCACGGTCCGGCTCGGGCGCTCGCCCAGCAGCACCTCACCGAAGGCGACAGGCACCGGCGAGGCGAGAAGCGTGCCCTGCACGCCCCGAACGGTGAGCGCCACCGGCGCCACGGCCTGGGCGGAGGTGGAGGTGACGGTGAGCGTCGCGCTGCGGCTGGCCACCAGCCCCGGTCGTGCGGTGAGCTGCAGCGTGCAGCTCGCATTGGGGGCCAGCAGGCCCGTACACTGGGTGGCGTTGACGATGGCGAAGTCGCCCGGGTTGTTGCCGCCCAGCGTGAAGGCCGAGACCGCGACCGACGTCGAGCCCGCGGAGGTGAGCGTCACGCTGCGCGTGGCGCTGGTGGTGCCCATCGGCACATCGCCGAAGGCGAGCGCGGTCGGGCTCACCACGAGCAGGGCCTGCGGCACGGCCGGACGGGCATAGAGCTGCACCACCGAGGAGCGCGATTCGAGCGAGCTCGATTCGAGCATGAGGCTAGCCGACAGCACGGTGGCGTCGGGCGGCGTGACGGCCAGGCGCACGATGCAGGAGGCCCCCGGCTGCACTTCCGTGCCGCAGGTGTGGCTCTCCAGCGAGAACGCCGAGCTGCCGCCGATAGCCAGGCGCTGGATGGAAAGAACGCCTCGCCCGGTGTTGGTGAGCCCGAGTTCCTGGACGTCGGACTTGCGGCCCACCGGGACGTCCACGAAGGTCGCCTGCGACATGGTCCAGGTCGCTTCTGCGCGCACGCCATGCCCGGACACGGAGGCCACGTAGACCTGGGTGCCGTCCTCGAGGTCGCGCACGATGCGGGCCTGGGTGGCCCCGACCAGGCGGGGCGTAAAGCGCACGCTCACCGTGCAGCGTTCTCCCGCTTCGAGCTCGGTCGGGCAATTCGAGGAGAGCGAGAAGTAGGCGCTGTTCTCCGCCAGGTAGAGTGCACCCAGATGCAGGCTGGCTGCGGTCGTATTGGAGAGCGTGAAGGTGCCGGCTGCAGACTGCGAGCCTACCGAGACCTCTCCGAACGCCTTCGAGCCGGGAGAGACCGACAGCACGCTCAGGCCCGAGGCGCCCTGGGCGCTCACGCGAAGGACTTCGGGCGTGCTCGAGCCATTGGTGAGGACGCGCACCTCGCCCGTCTTCGCTCCTTCGGCGGCGACCGGAAGCGCCACCGTCACCAGGCAGGACGCACCCGGAGCGAGCGTTGCCGGGCAGTTGTTTGCGTCCATCACGGCTCCGCCCACTGCGCTGGTGGAAGTGAGCGTGAGCGCCGAGGTGCTCTTGTTGATGAACTGGAAGGCGCGCGACGGACGGCTGCCCACGGCCACCGTGCCGAAGTCGTAGGCCTGGACCTGGGGCGCGAACGCCACGGTGACGAGCGGGAGCCGAACCGTGAAGCTCTGCGCCGACGCGACCCCTGAAGCCAGGACCAGGGCGGCGGCGAGCCCGCGAAGCAAGTGGGACGGATTCATTGGCGCTTGAAACGAGGGTCGGAAAAGGGTTTGTTACGTGTAGCCACCCCCTGCGGCTGGCTCGCAATCAAGGCGCTCGACAGAGCGACTCTCGCGCGCAGGAAAACTCCAGCCCGAAGCCGGCCAGATACTTGCGCAGGCGGTCCGAGTCGTTGCTCGAGCGCTTCCTCAGTCGAGACACTGCAAAGAGCTCCCGGCCAGCCTGCGCCATCGACTCGGTGCGCGAGACGACGGCGAGCACCTCTTCGAGCTGCACGAGCTCGAACCGGTCGAACTGCGAGCGGCGCTCCCCCAACACGAGCGAGACTCGTGCGAGCGGGCCGTGCTCAGTCGTCGGCCTGTCGGGCACCCCGCCGCCCAGGACCTGGACTTCAAGCGCGACATCCTCGGCCGTGATTCGGCCCCCTTCGGCGAGGGTCGCCATGCGCAGCACGCTGGCCGCCAGGTCGCGGAAGTTGCCCGGCCACGGGTAGGCGCGGCCGAACTCGAGATAGGCCTGACGGGCCTGCGCATTCATCGTGACGTGGACCCCCAGTCGCGCGCTCGCCTCGCCAAGCTCATGGTCCAGGTTGGGCTCGAGGTCCTCCAGGCGCCGGGCGAGGCCTGGCAGCTCGAAGCTCCAGCAATTCAGCCGTGCCAGCAGGTCGGCCCGGAAACGTCCCGCGGCGACTTCGTGTCGCAAGTCCCGGTTGGTGCCGGCCAGCAGTGCGAAGCGGCTCGCCACCTCGCGGTCCGAGCCCATCGGCGTGAAGCGGCCGGTCTCCAGCGCGCGCAGCAGCATGGCCTGCTCCTCGAGCCCCAGTTCGCCGATTTCGTCCAGGAAGAGTGTCCCCGCGTCGGCCGACCTGAGCAGCCCCGCCCGGTCGGAGGTCGCACCGGTGAAGGCGCCCTTGCGATGGCCGAAGAGCGCCGACATCGCGTTGTCGCCTCGCAGCGTCGCGCAGTTGACCTCGACGAATTCGCCCGAAAGACGGCGCCGAGCGCGTCGCAGCGAGTGCACGCGCTGAGCGAGCTGGCTCTTTCCGGCCCCCGTCGGTCCGGTGAGCAGCATCGGCGCGTCCGAGCGCAGGCTCACCTTCTCGATGCGCTCGATGAGTGCGTTGAACGCAGCGTTTCGAGTGCGGATGCCCCCCTTGAGCAGGCTCGTGGCTTCTTCGTGCTCGATGCGAAAGCGCGAGGCGAGCTGGTCGTAGGACGCGAGGTCCAGGTCGATGACCTTGACCGAGCCGCGCCAGGGCTCCTCCGCGCCGTGACTGAAGCTCTCTAGCAGCCGGGCCGGGAAGTAGCGGGCTTCGGTCAGCAGAAAGAGGCAAATCTGAGCGACGTGCGTACCGGTGGCCAGGTGCACGTAGTACTCGGCGCCCTCCTCGAACGGGTGGGTCCGACAGAACTCGTGCAACTGGGCGTAGACCGCCGCGAAGTCCCAGGGGTCGGCAAGCGGCAGGCGCGCCTCCCGTACCTGGGTCGCCGGGCTCACCTGCGCGATGTCTTCGCGCACCCGCTCGAAGGTCGACTGGTGCGCTTCGCTGTGCGTGAAGAGCACCAGCTCAGAGACCGGCAAGGCCTGCTGGCCGGCGAGCGCCACGTTCGGACGCCAGCGCTCCCAGCGTCGCTCGGTGAGCCCCGCATCGAGGCTCGTGCCGAGAAAGGAGAAGACGACGATACGACGGCTCATGAAAGCAACCAAGGAAAGAGGCTGGAGGCGGACAGAACGACTGACGACGCGGTCAGGCCGCCGACACCTCGAAGTCGATGACGTCGTAGCGCACGTCGGACGTGTCCACGAGCCAGTCGTTGATGAACTGCAGGTAGCGGCTCACGACCCGGTGCTCCTGCGCGGTCGGCTTCCAGGCGCCGGTTTGCAGCTGCTTGAGTTCGGCCGCCGCCTCGAGCACGTAGCTGGGCACGAGGCGCACCGTGCGCTCACCCGCGCGGGCCACCACGGGGGCGAGGAACGCGAGGCCCAGCGGGCGGGCGTCAGCGAGCGTCTGGGCGTTGGACTCGGTGAGCTGGCCGGACGTGAGCCCGGCCTTGAAGGCCCAGAGGGCGAGCTCGTCTTTCATCTGGGCGGTCACCGCCACGTCCGGACGGCTGTCGGCCCCCTCCTTCGGCGCGCGCCCGTGCAGCAGCTGCCGCAGGGTCGGGCTCGACTCGCCCTCCAGGCGTTGGGACACGTCCTGGAGCGCACGTGCGACGAGCTCGTTGCTCACCAGAAGCGTCGGCGTCTGGGCGCCGGCCGCCAGCACGCGGGCGCATTCGGTCACCTGGGCATCGAGCGTATCCAGGTGCCGTGCAAGCAGCGTTCGGGCGTTCTCGAGCGAACAGGCGTGCGCCGAGCGCTCGCCATAGCTGGTGCACAGGATGAGGTGAGAGCCGGTGTCGGGAATCATGGAGAAGGACTTTCTGAACAGGTGAGACAAGAAGCGGTTCGTCAGCGCACCAGAATCAGTGCGGCCCAGCAGGCCAGGCCCAGCACGGCGCTCGCATCGAAGCTCGCATGCCGCGTCTTGTGCGAAGCGAGCCTGCGACCCAAGCAGCCGCCCGCGGGCGCGACCAGCATCACCGCATGCAGCACGAGCTCGGGGATGCGGGCGCGGCCGGCGCGTGCCTGCAGCTTGTCGAAGACGAAGAGGACGAACCCGACTGCGTTGAGCCCCAGCACCAGGGGCTGCAGCGAACCCACGAGCACCAGCGCGCTGGCAAGCCAGAGCACGGATAGCAGCGCGAGAAAAGAAGGAGCAGTCATCTATAAAGTTGGATAGTCCGGGGCCTCGAATGTTCCCGCCCAAAGAAAAAGCCGCCCGGCAGAAGCGGGGCGGCGAAGGAGGGGTGCAGGTCGAGGTCGGGGTCAGCGACCGAAGCGCTTCCACCGACCGACGGGTTGGGCCAGCCGGTCGGCAAGGATGTGCAACACCTGCGGATGGGCCACGAGGCCCAGGTGGCTTGCGGGGACCTCGATGCTCTCGCGCTTGCGTCCGTCGGGCTGCACGCAGCCTTGCCAGGCGACCACGCCATCGGTACGGGAGTAGATGGACGTGGTGGGCACGGGCGGCGCTTCGCGCAGCCGGGCGAGCAGGGCTTCGTCGACGACGACGTCCTGTCCGTTCAGCATCGCGAAGAGCTTGCCGGCGTTGGTCGAGGCGGGGCTGCCGGCGAACGGCGTGCCCAGCGTCACGACTTGGCGGACCTGGTCGGGAAAGCGCTTGGCGAGCTCCCGGGCGTAGATGCCGCCCAGGCTCCAGCCCACCAGGCTCGCTCGCTCGCCGTGCAGGTCGGTGAGCGCGTGCAGCTGTTCGGACAGCCGCTCGAGCCACGCGTCAAGCTCGTCCTGGGGGCCTCGGTTGACACCGTGCTCCCAGTCGTAGGTCGCGTGACCGAGCTCGTCCAGGGCGCTGCGCAGGTGCGCCGTCGCCAGACCGTTGGTGGCCAGCCCCGGATAGACGATGACCGGATGGCCGTCGCCGCGGGGCAGCTCGTCGCGCGAGACGAGCTTGCCGTGGGCGAACTCGAGGAGTGCGCGCAACGGCTCGAGCGCGAGCAGGGTGAGCGGGGGAGCGTCGTGGGTGGTGTGGGGGGTCATGGGGAAAGTCCTCTCTTAAAGATGTGTCCTGATGACCCGTGTAGCGAGCACCCCAAGCGCTCGAGCTCCCCGCGCGGGGCGCCTCTTCAGGCGCCCGGCATCGTGTTCAGGAGGCTCTCCATGCGTGGCAGCGTTCCTGCTGGCAGGGGCTCGGATTGGCCGGCGTCACCCAGGCGCCGCAGGACGGGCAGGTTCCGCTGCAGCCCTGGGGCTCGGGCAGGGCACGGTCCGGAACGTTGACCGCGCGGGCTTCGGATTCGAGGGGGCGCTCGCAGTCAGGCGCGGCGCAAGGAGTCGAGGAGCTCATGGGGTTCGCGTGTTGAGAGGGGTAAAGGGGTCGACCACGGCAGGTTCAGCGCACGCCAGGGGTCATGACGGGGCCGAAGGCACCGGGGAGCGGCACATCGAGCGCGCTCGACCAGAGCCCGGCCCGGTTCAGCTGCTCGCGGTCCGCGCAGACGACCGACTCGATGGCGGCGCACAGCTCCTGCCACCGGCCGTGCACGAACTCCTTGTGCCGAGGCAGGTGGGACAGCGCCCGGTGGGCGGCCCGCTCGAGGAAGTGCCGGTCGTGCACCGGGTAGTCGGCCACGAGCACGAACGTGCCGACGACGGCTTCGTTGTTCAGGGCCGCCAGTCGCTCCTCGGCCAGCAGCCGAGTCTTGCCGACCTTGTAGAAGCCGTTCTGAGAAGGATTGCCCACCACGTACAGCCGGCCACGGGCTTCCTGGAAGTGGGCCTCGAGGGCGCGATGCACGGCATCGAGCCAGTCGTCGTAGAACGGGTGGTCGGACAGTGCCCTCAGCACGTCGGCGTGGCCCGCGCGAGCCAGCGAGAGCACACCGCGCGCCAGCCGGGGCTCGTTGCCGGCCTCGAAGGCGGCCTCCAGCGCGCCGAGGGTTCGTGCCGAGACGGGTCGAATCACGGTGTGCGCCTCAGGCTGCAGCGGCAGCCCCGCCAGAGGGCCCTGAACCGGGCACGCCCGGGGCGGTGCCGGAAGGCGACGCAGGAGGCTCAGGGCGTCGAACCGGGCGGCCCGCCAGGATGTCTCGCACCTGCTCGGCGTCCAGCGTCTCGAACTCGAGCAGCGCCGCGGCCATCGCGTGCATCGTCGCCGCGTTGGCCGACAGCAGCTGGCGGACCCGCTCGTACTGCTCGGTGAGGATGCGGCGCACTTCACCGTCCACCGCACGCAGCGTGTCTTCGGAGACGGTGCCGCGTCCGAGCGAGGCGCCAGTCATCGAGTCGGTGTCGGCACCCACAACCATCGGCCCCAGCACCGGCGAGTAGCCCCACTTGGTGACCATGCTGCGAGCGATGGCGGTCGCCCGCTCGTAGTCGTTCGAGGCGCCCGTCGTGGCCTGGCCCATGAAAAGCTCTTCGGCGACGCGCCCTCCGAAGAGCACGGCGAGCGTGCTCTCCAGGCGCACCCGGTCGGTGGAGTAGCGGTCCTGCTCGGGCAGCTGCATCGTGAGCCCCAGCGCACGGCCGCGCGGCACGATGGTCACCTTGTGAACCGGGTCGCACTTGGGCAGCAAGAGCGCAGCGAGCGCGTGGCCCGCCTCGTGGTAGGCGGTGTTGCGGCGCTCTTCCTCGGGCATCACGAGGCCACGGCGCTCGGGACCCATCATGATTTTGTCCTTGGCGCGCTCGAAGTCCTTCATCTCGATGACGCGCGCCTGGCGGCGTGCGGCAAAGAGCGCCGCCTCGTTCACCAGGTTGGCGAGGTCCGCACCGGAGAAGCCCGAGCTGCCTCGTGCCAGCGTGCTTGCATTGACCGTTCGGCCCACCGGCACCTTGCGCAGGTGCACGTTCAGAATCTGTTCGCGACCCCGCACATCGGGCAGGCCCACGACGACCTGCCGGTCGAAGCGTCCGGGCCGCGTGAGCGCCGCATCCAGGATGTCGGGCCGGTTGGTCGCGGCGATGACGATGACGCCGAGGTTGCCCTCGAAGCCGTCCATCTCGACCAGCATCTGGTTGAGCGTCTGCTCGCGCTCGTCGTTGCCGCCGCCCACGCCCGCACCCCGGGCACGGCCCACCGCGTCGATTTCGTCCACGAAGATGATGCACGGTGCGTTCTGCTTGGCCTGCTCGAAGAGGTCCCGCACGCGTGCCGCGCCCACGCCCACGAACATCTCGACGAAGTCCGAACCCGAGATGCTGAAGAACGGCACCTTCGCCTCGCCGGCGATGGCCCGCGCAAGCAGCGTCTTGCCGGTGCCAGGCGGCCCCGAGAGCAGCACGCCGCGGGGGATGCGACCTCCGAGCGACTCGAAGCGCGCGGGGTCCTTCAGGAAGTCGACCAGCTCGGCCACCTCTTCCTTGGCTTCGTCGCAACCGGCCACGTCGGCGAAGGTGACCGTGGCGGCGTCGGGAGACTGCTTGCGGGCGCGCGACTTGCCGAAACCGAACATGCCGTTGCCACCCATGCCGCCGCGCGACTGCTGGCGCGCCATGTACACCATCACACCCACCAGCAGCAGCACCGGGCCGAAGCTCACCAGCAGCGTGAAGAGCAGGGACGGGCCCTGGGCGTGCCTGACCTGGATGGTCATGCCGGACTTGACCATGTCGGAGACCAGGAACGGGTCGTTGGTGGCCGGGGTGCTCCAGGCCTGCCCTGACTTGTCGCGAGCGAGGATGACGCGTTCCTCGACGACAGCCGAGGAGAACTCGCCCTTCTGAACCTTCTGGACGAACTGGTCATAGGTGAGTTCGGGCGCACGCGAGGTGCTGCGGCTCTTGTCCGAGAGCACGAAGAGCGCCAGCAGCACCAGCGCGACGGCGACCCAGAAAAGAACCTTCTTGCTGTTTGATTTCATCGAGCGCGGTCCGCCGGGCGGACGATTGGGGTCGAAAGGACAGGCCGGCCTCGTGACGAGGGGCCTTTTTCGATTGGGGCGCGGGACGGCTGAAAAGTTCCGCGGCGCGGCCCTCGCGGTGCGCCCGCCAGCGCGAGACGGGAACTTTTCGCCTCGCGGGGTCTCGATGCGTGCGTCGAGTCCTGGGCCGCTGGATACGCCGCGCAGCCCGGAGCCCGACCCGGACTGCGCCCGGTCGTGCGCTCAACTGGTCGTATCGAAGCGCTCTTCATCCCATGGCTCTGGACATCGTCATCATGGCGGCGGGCAAAGGCACCCGCATGAAGTCGGACCTGCCCAAGGTCCTGCACTCCCTGGCGGGCTCGCCACTGCTCGGCCACGTGCTGTGCGCCACCGCTGCACTCGGACAAGCGCGCGTGTTCGTCGTCACCGGCCATGGCGCCGACGCGGTCGAGCGCTACGTCGAGACGGCGCGCCCGGACGCTCGCTGCGTGCGGCAGGTACCCCAGCGTGGCACGGGCCATGCGGTGCAGCAGGTCGCGCCCTTGCTTGCCGAGGGCGGCACGACGCTCATCCTGAACGGCGACGTGCCCCTCATCGAGCCCGACACCGCGCACAGCCTGGTGCAGGCCTGCGCAGGCAAGGCCCTGGTGCTGCTTACGGCCGTGCTGCCGGATGCGACGGGCTACGGACGCATCGAGCGCGATGCGGCCGGTCGGGTGCGCGGCATCGTCGAGCACAAGGATGCGAGCGAGTCGCAGCGACTGATTCGCGAGGTCTACAGCGGGATGATGGCCGCGCCCACCGCGCAGCTGAAGCGCTGGCTCTCGCAGCTGCGCTGCGACAACGCCCAGGGCGAGTACTACCTCACCGACATCGTCGCGATGGCCGCAGCCGACGGGGTCCCCCTCGAGGGCCTGGCCGCCTCGGACACCACCGAAATCCTGGGCGTCAACAGCCCCCGCCAGCTCCACGACCTCGAGCGGCTGCTGCAGCGACGCACCGCCGAGCGGCTGATGGACGAAGGCGTTCGCCTGGCCGATGCGGCTCGCCTTGACATTCGCGGCACGCTGCAGGCGGGGCCCGATGTCTTCATCGATGTGGGCTGCGTGTTCGAGGGCACCGTGACCCTGGGGGCCGGTGTTCGCATCGGAGCACACTGCGTCATCCGGGATGCGGTCATCGAAGCCGGCACCGAGGTGCTGCCCTTCACCCATATCGAAGGCGCCCGCATCGGGGCCGAGTCACGCATCGGACCGTTCAGCCGCCTGCGTCCGGGCACCGAGCTGGCCGAACAGGTGCACATCGGCAACTTCGTCGAGCTGAAGTCGAGCACGATGGGCCGCGGCGCCAAGGCCAACCATCTCGCCTACCTGGGCGATGCGACGGTGGGCGAGCGGGTCAATTTCGGAGCCGGCAGCATCACCGCGAACTACGATGGCGCCCACAAGCATCAGACCGTCATCGAGAATGATGTGCACGTGGGCAGCAATTGCGTGCTGGTCGCCCCCGTTCGAGTGGGCGCGGGCGGCACCCTGGGCGCGGGCAGCACCGTGAGCCGCGACACCGGGCCCGGCGAGCTCACCGTCGCCCGCCCCCGCCAGAGCACCATCCCCGGATGGACCCGTCCCCGCAAGGGGTCCTGAGGCGCCCGCGCACTGCGGGCTGGTTGGCTACACCCCGAAGGCAGGTGCCGGCGGACTGCACTGGGTGGTCCGGGCGCTCGCGATTCCTGAAAGATTCCCGTGTTCGACCTTCTCACCTGGGGCGGCCTGGCCGACCCGAGCCTGGGCACCTGGGCGCTCGGCATGCTCGCCAGCGTGCAGTTCACCATCCTGTGCGTGACGCTCTACCTGCACCGCAGCCAGTCGCATCGCGCGCTCGACGTGCATCCGGCGCTCGCACACCTGATGCGCGCCTGGCTGTGGCTCACCACCGGCACCTCCACGCGCGAGTTCGCCGCGGTGCACCGCAAGCACCATGCGCACGTCGACACCGCGCAGGACCCTCACAGCCCGCAGGTCAAGGGTCTTCGGACCGTGCTGCTGCGTGGCTGGAGCCTGTATCGGGCCGAGGCCCGCAACGCCGCGACCCTGGAGCGCTACGGGCACGGCACGCCTGACGACTGGCTCGAGCATCGCGTCTATCGCGGAGCGCCGATGGCAGGGCTCGTCTTCACCGGCTTCGTGTTCGTCCTGCTCTTCGGGCCGCTGGTGGGCGCGCTGTCCTGCCTCGTGCAGTTCCTGTGGATTCCGACGTGGGCCGCGGGCGTCATCAACGGCGTCGGGCACTTCTGGGGCTATCGCAACTTCGCCTCGCGGGATTCGAGCACGAACCTTGCGCCCTGGGGACTGTGGATTGGCGGCGAGGAGCTGCACAACAACCACCACGCGCACCCCACCTCGGCGAAGTTGTCCTACCACTGGTGGGAGCTCGACATCGGCTGGGGCGTCATCCGGGTGCTGCAGGCCCTGCGCCTGGCAACCGTTCATCGCGTCGCGCAGCGCCCGGCGCTCGCGGCGCTGCCGCAGGTCGCAGACGGCGCGCTGCTCGCTCGCATCGCGCAGCAGCGCCTCGTCATCGAGAGCTGGTTCCAGAAGGCCTGGAAGAGCGCCGTCGAAGAGGCCGCGCGCACCGAGGGGTGGTCCCGGGGGCTGCGCCGCAGCATGCGCCGCGCGCTGAACGAGCCCGGTGCGTCGCTCGAGGCCCAGCGCAGCGCCGCGGCCCGGCGCCTGGAAGAGTTCCGCCGGCACTGGGCCGCGCTGCAGGCGCTCTGGACGGACCGCGCGCTCAGCCGCACCGAGCTCACCGAGCGTCTGGCGGCCTGGTGCCGGGAGGCCGAAGCCTCTCAGCACGCGATGCTGCAGGCCCTGTCGCTGCGTATCCGCCGGCTTGCCTGAGGGCGCAGACCAGCCTTCGTCCGGTCCCGACAGCTCGCGCTAGAACGCCCGCCCCTGGCGGGCGTCGTCACACAGGGGCGTGGGGCGCAACGAATCGACCGGGCTCGCCGCTCAGAGGAACGCTTCCTGGGTGAGCCATTCAAGGAGCTCGTCGCAGAACCGGGCATAGCCCTGCTCGTTCGCGTGAACCGGGTCGGCGCGCAGGGAGGGCGAGGACAGCACCCGGCTCCAGGCCCCCTCGAAGCACGGCACCTCGAGCCGCTCGGAGAGCTCGGCGTAGAGCGGGTGGTCTTCCAGCGACTGAGCCAGCGCATGAAGGATGGAAGCCCGCGGCTGCGCGATGAGCACGACCTGGGCCTGGGCGCGACACAGGCCGATGGCTTGGGTGAGCGCTTCGCGCGTACGCTGCAGCGGCACCTTGCGCAGGAAATCGTTGCCGCCTGCTCCAAGCAGCACCAGCGCGGGACGATGTTGGGCAAGAAGCCCGGGCAGCCGTGCCAGGACCGCCCCGCTCGTGTCGCCGTCCACCCCCGCGTTGACCACGTCGCGGCCCGAGCGCGCAGCGAGCTGGCTCGGATAGCTCATCGCGGGCTCTGCACCCCGCCCGCGCGTGAGCGAGTCGCCCACGCACAGGATGCGCGCGTCGGCCGCCAGGGGCGTGCCCGAAGGGCGGCGGCCACAGCCCGTCAGGGCGAGACCGGACAGGCTCGCGAGCAACCCCGCCAGCACGGCCCGGCGCGACGCCCGTACGCAGGGGCCGCGTGCGGGGAAGGAAGGACGGCGAAGCGGGGTCATGGCAGGCTCGGGTGGGGCGCGGTCATCGCAATGCCGGGTGTAGCCACGGCCCGTGCGAAAAGCTGAGCGCCCCGCAACCGGTCAAGGCTGCGGGGCGCTCCCATCGTCCTGTCTGAGGTGCGGGTCTTCGAGTCGACCGCGCGATACGCCGAAAGCCCTGCGGTGCGCGAGCGTGGACCGGTCGTCAGGCAGGCTGACCAACCTTCAATCCGCGCATCTCGCTTCGCGAAGCCATGTGCACATGAAACACGCAAGACCGTGCGGAGAGCGGGCCTGCGCCAACGCGCCGGTCCGTGCCCGCCACACCGAGAGCCTGTATTCGTCGAATCGCTGATGCGGCCTTGTTGTGCGAGTCGGTTGATGCGCTGCAAGGCACCCAGGCCTGCACGCCTCGGCCTGAAGAGCGTGCGGGGCGCGAGCAGCGTATCGACTGCTCGGCAGCGAATCAAAGAGTGTCACCAGAAACCTGTGCCCGCGCGCAGTCGTGCGCAGGATGCGGAATCTGCCAAGTATAGGGCGTGCGCCAGCCGCGTCTTTCGCTCAGGTCACGCTCTGCGAGTCGAGAGCGAGGTTGTCGGCAGGCGTGAGGTCGGTCATGCCGTTGGCCGAGGTCACCGCCACGCTCGACATCACCCAGGATGCGGCGTTGGCCATTTGAGCACTGCGGGTAAGCGTGACGGTAGCCCCCGCGGGAATGGTGACTTGAACGGTACTTGCGTTCAGTACCGAACACGACGCCGTCGCCCCGCACGAGATGGAGTTGACCAGCACCGGGGCCGTGTATCCGGCCGAGGCCTTGATGTCGGTCTGAACCAGGGCAGTGCGAGCCGTGCTGCCGGCGTTGGTGACGGTGTAGGTGTAGACGTTGACCGTATTACGGGCCACGGAGGCTTTTCCGTCGGTCACCGTCGCCCGGAAGTCGACCACGCCGGGCAGGCTCGTCGTGATGGTGTAGGGGCTCGTTGCAGCTTTCGCCTTCACGACGGTCGGGGGCTGCGTGCTGAGCGAGCGGTTCAGCTGGACGTTGCTGCCGGTCGCATTCGAGGTGCCGGAGAACGTGCCTCCGGTGGTGGTGACGTTGTTCTGGCTGCTCGCCCCGGATTGCTCCCAGGACCACTGGGTGGTCTGCGCGAATGCGCAGCTCACGCCCAGCGCCAGGCTCGATGCGAAGCAGACCGCGCGGTGAAGGGCAGTACGCATGACAGGCTCCTCAGGGCGTGCCCGACGCCGAAGCCAGGTTGCCTGGGGTCGGAATCTGGGTGAATCGGGTCAGGTTCGTCATCGGCATCACGCTGGGCGTGAAGGCGCTGATGCGGTTCCAGGAGATGTCGGCCGAGCCGGTGTAGCCCGCAATCCAGAGCGAGCCGTCGGCCTTCAGCAGCGCCGTGGTCGCCAGGTACGGGGTCGTGGCCATGTTGATGCCCATCGAGATTTCGACCACGTTCGAGGCGATTTGGGTGAGTGTGGCGAGAGCCGTCGTCGTGCCGGTGCCGAACTGGCCGCTCGCGTTCGGGCCCCGGGCCCAGACGGTGCCGTCCTTCTTCAGCACGAGCAGGTTGCCGTGCGCGTCGTACTTGACGTCGGCCACGTTGGTGGCGAGGGTGGTCTTCGTACGGGCGGCGCCCGAAATCTCGACGAGGTTGCCGCTCGTCTCGAGCACCATCAGCGGCAAGAGCCCCACGGCGAAGTGATAGGCGTGGAATACGCGGTCGACTCCGGTGTGCAGCCGCGTGTAAGTGACTGCCCTGTCCACGGAGACATCCAGGTCGCCGTTGGGCCGGACGAGAAGCTGCGTCATCGTCGATGCCGCGAGGTTCGTGCTCGCATAGACGTAGTCCTTGACCGCTCCGACCGTGGCCGGCGCCGCCACGAAGGCGCTGCCTCCCACCACCGCGCTGCCGGTGGCAGGCACGTAGGTCGCCGTGGTCCGCCAGCCGTATTGGCCCAGGTCGTTCAGGCCGACCCCCATCATCGTGCCGTCGGCGCGGATGGCGACCGTGGTATAGGTGCTGATTCGCACAATCTTGGACACGCCCGAGGCCACCCGCTGCGCGTAGGAGAGCGTCGTGCAGCCCGAGACCATCGAGGAGCTGCTCGCCCGCTGGGCGTGCGAGTTGTGGCCCGCGCTCCAGGCCGAGCCATCGGTGCCCACAGTCCAGACGTAATGCAGGTACTCCGGATACATCTGCGCGACGTTCGTGCCGCGCTGAGTCCAGGTGGTGTAGGTGTAGTTGACAATTGGCGTGCCGGTCACCACGCAGGCGCCGTTGTTCCACTGACCCGAGACCAGGTAGCGGTTGTCGAGCGTGCGAAGGTACGAACCGATGACATAGCCGCAGGGCGTGCGCCGGGAGGCGAGGCCCAGGTCCGCCTCGGCGGCGTTGTTGGCGATGCGCGACCAGCCGTTGGCGTCCATGTCGATGGTCGTGCCCGAGGCGTTCGCGATGTACGGCACGAGCGTGCCGCCCGGGCGGCACTGGTTGTCGCGGCTCGTCATCCAGAGCACGTTGTTGCGGTCGATGACGGCAATGCCGCCCGGGCCGATGTCGGCAATGCGGTAGACGGGCGCCACGGTCTCGGTGCGCACCACCAGGGGAGGCGGCTGCTGGCCGGCGGGCTGAGCCTGCACGGCCAGCGCACACAGCGAGGCGGCCAGGGCAAGGGGCAGGAATTTGAAGGCGGACATGGTCGGGCTCTGCTGGGGCCGAAGAGGCCTTTTCCGGTATAGCGAGCAACGGCGCGAACCGGAAAAGGCCCGGGCAGCCCGCCTCGGCAGCCCGGCTGCTCCGGCCCGCGGCTGCGCTCGGGAACCCCTTGCCGTGCTCCGGCTCCAACGAGCGCAGTGCGCAATCTGCGCCGCGTATCCAGGAAACCTCGTCATGTCCACTCCCTGCCTGTCCTCCTCCGCTGCCGCGAGTAGCCCTTCGGACACCGCCTCCTCCCCCTGCGAAGTGAGCCCGGTCGTCATCGCGCAGGCGTTTCGCAAGGAGCTCGAGGCTCGTGCCTTGCGGCTGCGCCACCGCGACTCGAAGGTCTGTGACGCACTGCGCGTGCAGCTGGAGCTGGTCGATGACGCCGAGCTCGGGGGTGCACTGAGCGAGGCCCTGACCGAGGGGGCGGGAGAGCGCGAGCGCGGCGCCTCGGAGACGCACTGCGGCGGGCACGCCTACGGACACTTTCACCGAATGCTGCGCATTGCGGGGCTGAACGCCCCCAGGGGCGTCGCCACGACGGTGTGGCTCCTGATGGCAAGCGGCTACGCCGACGTCCAGGAGGTCTTCGAAGGCTTCTTCAACGGCGACAACGACCACTTCCGGCCGCGCGCCGGCTGGCCGGGCCGCCCGGCACGTGTCGCCGCCTGAGCCCTGGGCCCCCTGAACGCCCCGCACCCCGGGGCCCGGGCCGTGCGCCGTCCTGCGGCGCCGGTACCTAGACCTCGACAGGACAATCCTGTCGAGAAAGGAGCCCTTCGATGGGTAGCTGGAACGAAACCTGCGTGCTCACCCGCACGCCGATTCACGCGGGCGACCCCGTGCTCGCCTTCACCGTGGTGCACGGGCCGAAGCACTACCGCACGAGCGGCGGCGCCTCGGGTCTCGCGCTCCTCTTCGGCCTGCCGCAGGCGGGCCGCTACGACGACTATGGCGGCGTGGAGGACCTGCGCAACGAGGCCCTGGCCTCTTTGATGACCGAGGCCTTTGCCCGCACCGGGCTCTACCGCCCGTTCGTGACCAAGCGCTCCTTCGGGAGCACCGAGTCGCGCTGGCTGGCCTCGAGCGCCGACACCTTCTGGGGTCACGCGCATCACGCGAAGCACCTCTTCTACAGTCGCCACGGCGTGCAGCCCGGCGACGAAGACGCCTACGACGAGCGTCGTGAGCGGGCGAGTGCGGCCTTCAAGGCGTGCGAAGCCGCGCTGAAAGCCACCGGCCAGGCGCTGGGCGCGCTGGAGCTGCCCGAGGCGCATGACGAGGCCCAGGCCGCGCTCTTTGCCATCGTGCAGGAACAGTTCGGCGTCGAGCAGGCCTGGAGCGCCTACGAGCTGCTGCGCACCTCGGGGCTGTTCGCCCGCCCGGGCGTGATGCTCGCGCACGAGGTCGCCTATCGTGCCGTGGTGGATGACTTCGGTGCGCGCACCGTTCGTCACGGCTCGCAAGGCCCCCGCCCGCTTCGGGAAGTGCTCACCGAAATGGTGCATGCCAGCATCGAGCATCTCGATGCCGAGCGAAAGAAGTGGGAAGAGATGCTGGGCAGCGTGCCTGCCGAGGCGCAAGCCGCGCTGATGAGAGGCGAGAGCCTCGAGAAGCGCGTGGTGCGGTTCCTGAAGAGCAACCGGGACTTTCCGTACCTGCAGCCGCTCTCCGGCATGTGGACCTGCACGGAGATTCCGCTGATGGGGCACTTCTGGGACGCGGCCCAGCCACGCGAGGTGCTCGCCGCCGCGGGTGAAGGAGCGCTGGTCGACTTCATGGTCTTCCAGTGGGCACAGGCCTACCTGCGCATCGAGCTCGTCTGCCCGCGCAGCGGCTCGCAGAACAGCGAGGTGCTGCTGCCTCGTGCGATGCACGAGGCGACGTTCGCGATGTTCAAGGACACCGGCCGGCTGCGGCGCGACTTCGACGCCCGCATCGACTGAACGGCGTCGACTCGGCGCCTGATTCAAACGACATGCCCCTCACGCAACACGCGTGAGGGGCATTTTCATGGAGTCGCAGTGCGCGTGAGGAGTGCTTCAGGTGCGGCTGCGAAGCAGGCGCAGTCCGTTCACGACGAGGACCGCGAGCCCTGCGAGCACCACCGGGGCGGTCAGCGCCAGCACGACGCTCGGGGAAAGCCCCTCCCCTCGCACGGCCTTGGAGGCGATGAGCGGCGTCGCCACCCAGCCGAGCGCCACCTGGAGGTTGAACTTTGCGAGCTGGCGCTGCGCCGGGGCCGGCAGCGCATCACGGCGAGTGCGGGATTGCGCCAGCCAGGCCGACACCGTCGGCTGCCACAGCAGCGCGGCGATGGCGACGGACAGCACCAGCCCGAAGACGTCGAGCGCGCTCCAGTGCACCGGGCGGCTCGAAAAGAGGGGCGCCCCGAGCGCGAGCGCGATGCTCAGCCCGTGGAACACCGCAAGCCCAGCGCGGGCGACGCGACTGCCACACCAGAGCCACACGAGCATCAGGGCACAGAGCGAGACCAGGCCCACCGTGAGGACGCGGGAGACCGGAGAGGCGCCCGCCCCCTGCAGGAACAGCAACTGAAACACGTCCAGCACACCCAGCCCCACGACGAGCTTCAGAACCCGGGGTCGGGCACCGGCCAGGTCCTGGATGAGCTGAGCGGGCGACGTCGGGGCCGCCACGGACGAGGTGGAGGACGGGGTGGAAGGTTCGTTCATGGGCACGGTCGAAAAGGGGTGCCCGGTGTAGCCACCTGTCGTTGCGGGCGCTCAACACCTGCTGCGGCGAGCACGCTTTCGCAGCGACCCCGAGAGCCAGGCAAGCCGTGCCCGCCAGAACGTACGCTTGCGTGCCACCCAGGGGGCCTCGCGAAAGAGCTGCCCCCAGACGCCGCGTCGAGACAGCCGGGCGCGTGCCGTCGCCCAGCGAAGTCGCCAGTTGCCGTCGAGCGCGTAGGCGTAGCCCGCCTGCACCAACGCCACGTCGAGGCCGCCTCGCGCGTCGCGGATGCTCACGAGCCAACGGTTGTATCGGTCGCGCCCGTGGTAGGTCATGGTGCGCCACTCGGAGCCCAGCCACTGACGGGCGAAGGCAGTGGCCTCGGCTTCTCCACGGCGTCGATGCCCTTCAGGCGCAGCCGCCGCTTTCGGCCCCAGACGTCGGTGGCCACGTAGGTGTCGCCATCGATGACGGTGACCACCTTCAGGCGGCGGTAGCGCCACGTCCAGGCGAGCGCCACGAGCGACCAGCCGAACATCGCCCAGAAGAGGTTGACGGCAAGGGTCGCAGAAGACCCGGGAGCGGTGACGTCGAGCATGCTGCGTGTAGCGCGAGCGCCGCCCGGCGGGCCCCCGCCGGGACCGGAAAAGAAAGCGCCCCGCAGCACGGCGGGGCGTTGAAGAAGGCGTTTTTCGGTGACTTACCGAATCGAATGCACGTGGTTCGTCGAGATGTCGGCACCGCGTCGAGATGCTTCGGCGAGCAGCACCGGAACCATCTGGTAGACGAGCTCGGAGCCGCCGAAGCTGCCCGGGACGTCGCCGCGCACGGTGCGGGTCTTGCGTTCGAAGCGAATCTTCGAGGCGCCCGACTCCGTGAGCGAAGCCCGGGCCCATTCGACGCCCTGCTCGAGCGATGCGAAGACCACCTGGCAGACTGCGCAGTTGCCGTTGTCGTTGGAGAAGAGCGCGAGCCAGCCGCTCGCCTGCTCCTCGAAGTCGGATGCTTGCATGAAAGTCCTGAAGATGAACGGGGGGTTCTGGATTCCGGGTATAGCCAGCAACGCAGCCTCGAGCACCCGCGCGAGGACGCTCGGCGCCGAGTCGAGCGGGGCCTGTTGCAACGGTAACGGCACGGAACCTTCCGGGAGAACGCTCCTCTCACGGGTCAACCCACCCCCCTTTGTGCTGCCCTGCCCGGTGCTCGCACCGGCTGCTTCGCCTGCCCTCCATGTTAAGTTCGCCCGTCAAGACCTTCGTCGTCACCGAAGACCACCTGAAGCTGCTGCGCAGCGCCTACGTGAGCTGGTGCGACACGGAATACGGCGCGCCGTGCATCGACCCCAAGCGTCCGTACGGCAACAGCGACGTCGAAGAAGACATCCCCCGTGTGCTGGAAGAGTTTCCTGCCGACGCCGGCGACGAGACCTGCGAGCCGTCCTACACCGACGCGCAACGCCAGCGCTTCGTGCAGCTGCACAAGGACCTGGAGACGGTCCTGCAGATTGTGCTGCGCACCGGTCGCTTCGAGCCCGGCACCTACCGGTGCGAGGGTTACGGGGTGGACTGGGTGAAGGTCGACTGACGGGCCTACCCGCCACGCGTTCAAACCTCTTGTCATCGGCCATGCACACTCCGGACCTCTTCGACGTCGTGCCCGAGCCGCCCGTGCAGTATGTGCGGGGCTGGCTCGAGGCCGCGCACGCCGAGGCCTTGTTGGCCGACCTGCTCACGGAAGTCGCCTGGCGCCAGGATGAGATGCCCGTGCCAGGCGGCCCCGTGCGCCTGCCGCGCCTCACGGCCTGGCAGGGCGAACCCGGAGCGGTCTACCGCTACAGCGGCATCCTGAACCGACCCGCGGCCTTCACACCTTCGGTACTCATGTTGCGCGAGCGCCTCGAGCGCGAACTCAGTGCGCGCTTCAACAGCGTGCTCCTCAACCTGTACCGGGACGGCGAAGACAGCCTGGGCTGGCACGCCGATGATGAACCCGAGCTCGGGCCCCGTCCGCTCATCGCCTCGGTGAGCCTGGGGGCCGAGCGGGTCTTCGAGATGCGACATCGCAGGCAAAGCGCGCTGCTGCGTGCCTGGTCGCTGGCCGCGGGCTCGCTTCTCGTCATGCGCGACGACGCCCAATCCGATTGGCTGCATCGCGTGCCTCGGGCTGCAGGCTGCCATCGGCCCCGCATTAACCTCACGTTCCGCTGGGTGAACCCGTGCTGACCGAACGACCCAGGTGGCCCGCCATCGTGCTGGCGGCCGTGTGCCTCGCCCTTGCGCTGCAGTGGCTCCCCGAGGCCCTTCGGCCACTCTTCGAGTATCGGCGAGACGCCGTCCTGCAGGGCGAGCTCTGGCGCCTGGCGAGCGCGAGCTGGTTGCATGTGAACACCGTGCACCTGGTCGTGAACCTCGTCGCGCTCGCGCTGCTGGTCATCGGATTCGGCTTTCGGGACGGGCCCGCGCTGCTGTGGCGGCTGCTCGCCTGGGGGGCGCTCGTGCAGCTCGCCACCCTCGCCTTCGAGCCCTCGGTGCAGTGGGCACAAGGCCTGTCGGGTGCGCTCCACGCACTGGCCGCCTACGCTGCGATTCGGCTGTGCTGGGGGGCACTGCGCGTGGCATGGCTCGTGGGCCTCGCGCTCAAGCTCTCGTTCGAGGCCTGGGGGCTGCCTGGCCTGCCGGGGCTGGAAGCGCTTCAGGGGTGGACCTACACCGCCGCCTGGGACTGGTTGGGCGTGCCGGTGCTCACCGGCCAGCACCTGGCTGGCGCCCTCGTGGGCGTGGGCTGGGCGCTGGCCGAGTGGACGCTCGTGCGCTGGCTCAATCGGGACTGAGCCTGTCCGCCCTGAAAGGGGGCTCAGCCTGGAAGGGTTCGCGTCGCGCCGTCGCGCAGCACCTCGAAGCGGGAGTGCCGCATCGGATTGGCGGGCAGCCGGGGGCCGAAGTGCCGTGCGATGACCGCACGCAGCCCGGCCTGGGCGAAGCTCGAGCCTGACTGACGGCACAGCGGCGCGCTGCGGGGCCAGGCCGTCCAGCTCTGCGCATGCGGCCCGGGCTCCAGGAGGACCCCTTCGGCCGACAGGATGCGCATGACCTCGTCGAGGTCTTCGGTCGGACGGTAGGCCTCGAAGTGCCCGGTGCGGCGCTCCAGCAGCACCGCCGAGCAGGCCTGCGCAGGGGGCACCATGGGGCCGAGCCCCTGGGAGGCCGCCACCCACCAATCGAGCCACCAGCCCGAGAGCTCCGAGACGGCGCGCTCCGCCTCGCCCCAGTGCGCACCGGCTCGAAGGCCGGCGCTGTGCTCGAAGCGCAGCAGCTGCTCGAGGCAGTCCTCGCACCGCTCGAGCTGAAGAGCGCCTTCTGCGCCCTGGACCTGCTCGTCCAGCTGGACCCAGAAGGCTTCGCCTCGCGTGTGCTCGGCGAGCTGCTCGAGCTCGGGCTCGAGGTTGGCGGGCCCGAGGCCTCCGCGAAAACCCGGCTTCAAGGCCTCGAGGCCGCGAAGCGCAGGCCAGCTGCGCCCCTGGGCGGGGCGCTCGAGCAGCACCTGCAACCCGGCCTGCCCGCCCAGCGTGCGAACGAGAACCGGATAGCGCAGACTCGGGCGCACCGAAAGCACGGGGGCTTGGGCAAGCGCACCAAGCGTTGCGCGCAGGCGGCGCACGAAGCTCACGGGCTCGTGCGAAGGCAAGCTCTCCAGCTGAACGCGCCCGGCCCGACTCGCCAGACTGACGAGCGCGGCATCGCCGGCCAGCAGCGACTGCGCAGAATCGACGCTCACGTGCAGGGCGAACGGCACCTGCTCGCGAGCACACTCGGTGGCGAACTCCGCGGCCCACTCGGGGCGCGGACGACCGGGTGCCGCGTCCACCCGCCGGGTATCGAGGCGAACGGCCCACTCGATGCGCGGGCCCGCCTTCCGGGAGAGCGAAAGCACTCGCGGAACATCGGTGCGTTCGCACGCACCGACCAGGGTGAGGTAGCGCAAGGGGTTCATCAGGGCCGGGACCGACAAGGTGGGGAGCGCGCATCAAGCACCGCCGCAGCGGGCCTGGCGTCATGCACTCGGCATTTTAGCTTATTTAGGTGACAGCGGCTATAGGGTTCATGCCCACTGCCGACCTGTCCGCCTTGAACGCTACCGACCTCGCCCCGACCGCCTCCCGCGCCGCGACCGCTGCGCAGACCCGCTCCGATGCGCCTGCACACGCGACACCGGACAGCTGGTCGCACCGACTGCTGCATGCCCCCTTCTCGGAGTCGGACCGCAAGAGCCTGCCCGAGGCGATGCGAGACGAAGGCCGGGCCTTCCTGGACGCCTTCGACCGGCGGCCGTTCGAACTGCGGCGCTCCGAGCTCGATGCCTGGTACACGAGCCCGCAGGGCCAGGCGTGTCTCATCGGACTCTTCGATGCGTGGTGGGACGAGCTTTCCTCGCACGCCGACGAGGCGATGCCGGCTCATGACGCGCGACACGCGATTGCCCGGGTGCCGGCTGCGGCGCTCGAGTGCATCGCCGCCGACGGCGTCACGGGGGCCGGCCGGCTGGGAGTGCTGGGTGCGCTCTTTCACGACCAGGGCCGCTGGGTGGAGGAGCGTCTCTTCGGGCACCCCACCGAAAGCGTCTTTCACGCGCGGCTGAGCTTTGTGCTTGCCCGCGAACGGCTGGCCGGCAGCGGCCTGCCCGAGGTGCTCGCCCTGGAGGTGATGCGGGCCGTGCTGACCCATACGAGTGGCGCCGACGCGTCGGACCCGCTCATCTCGCGCATCACGGTGGCCGCCGACCGCGACCAGCTCCATGGCCCCGAGTACATCCTTCGCGTCGTGCACCACCTGGCGATGAAGCCCGTCACGGGGTTTCTCCCCAACGAGGCCGGACACAGCGTCGTCGAGAAGCTCCTGCACATGGCGTGCAACGTCCTGCCCTCGCCTTCGCCCTGGCTCACCGAGCGCCAGGCGACGCTGCACGCGGACCCGCTGGCCTTCGTGATGACGGCCCTGCCCGCCTCGATGCTGGAGCCGGTGTTCGCCGCGGCCCGCCGCAAGTGCCCCGAGGACTGGTTGCAGGAGGCGGCACGGCGCGCCGCCTGCGCACGCACCGAGCCCGTGACGGTGGATGTCGATGCCTGGGGGCGGTGCCTGGTCGATGCTCCGTTGGTCTGTGCCGCGCCCGCACCGCTCGAGGCGATGCTCACAGGTCTTCGGGCAACTCCCGGAACGATGCACGCCTCGCTCTGCCAGGCGCTCGCCTACGCGGTGCGCAGGCGCCGCGAAGAGGCCGCGCGGCTGGACGCAAGCCTGCGCACGCTAGCGCAGCGATTCGAGCGGGAAGAAGACGGCTTTGCCGCCCACGTCGCGCGGCGGCTGCAGCAAGCCCTCGAGGAGCGCTGAGCCGGGGCGGCACGGACCGCGTCCGTGCACACCGCTCAGGGGCTGCGTCGTCCGAGCACGCCGATGGCCGCGACCTCTCCGGTGGAGAACGCGAGCCTGAGCGGCATCGACAGGTAGCGCTCGCCCGCGTTGGCGTAGACGAGCGAGACCGTGCAGCTCGCTCCGGCGGCGATGCTCGAGCAGGTGTGCGTCACGGAAAATCCCGGACGTGCGCTCACCTCGGTCAGGCTGGAGGCGAGCGGTGCACAGTCGGTTTCGGGCAGCCCCGCATCCTGCGCCGTGCAGCTCGAGCCGTCGGGGCGGGCGTAGCGCATCGGATTGGTCACTGTCAACACGGCAGCTGCGCTGCTCTGACCCGAGGCCGCCAGCAGCGTCAGGCCCGGGCGCGTGACCGCCTGGGCGTCGGCCCCCGTGACCGTCACTCCGCCCGTGGGGGGCAGCAGCGTGGCCACCGGGACGTCCCGGCGGTCGAGCTCGCGCCGCGCGCTCACCGTCGCCGAAGCACCGGGAGTGGGCCACGCACTCGCGGCCTGGCAGTCGCTCGCGGCCGGTGCCAGGCCTGCGAGGGCGAAGGCGCGGGCAAGCGCCGCATGGCGGGCGGCGGTGCCGGCCGGCATCGTGAGGCACAACGCACCCCGATTCGCATCGAGGGGCTGGAACGACCAGCCCAGGCCCGCGAGGCTGGGGGCAAAGCCATGGGCCGGAAACCAGTCAGAGCCGTTGGCGAGCGCGGGCTGGCGCGCTTGGGCATCGAGCGTGGCGTACTTGCGCAAGAACGCAGCCTGCAGTGCGCGCGCGGCGCGCTGCACCTGCATCTCGGTCATGCGCTCCTCGACACTCACCGGTTGAGCTTGCGCGAGCGAAGCGCCAGCGAGCAGAGCCAGCGCCGCAAGGGCGCCCGCGACTCGGGTCATGGTGCAACTCCCGGGGTATACATCAGGTAGTGGGTAAGCGCGATGCGGGTCGGGAATGTGCCGAAGACGCTGCCCGCGGTCGCGCCGCAGCTGCTGGCCAGCAGCGTCTGGTTGCTCGACTGGGTCGCCGCGAGCATCGCGAGCACCCGATAGTCCGACTCGGTCGACGCCGAGCCCTGCGCCACCGGCTCCAGGCAGACGTAGCGCAGGCCCGACAGGGGCGTGTTGTCCGCCGGCCGCTCCCCGAACGTCCATCGGTAGCCAGGCAGCGCGAACGGTCGCAGGCCCAGCGCAGGCCCCAGCGTCTGCTCGAAGCCGCCGTCGCTTGTGGCCGAGGCGGTCAGCGGCACGCCGTTGCCGGCGCGCAGCGTCTCATCGTACGCCGCCTCGATGCGAACGAGCGATTCACCCAGCGCCGTGGCGCTCATGCGGGCCGGGTCGAACCAGTGCGGAGCCGTGAAGGTGCTCACGAGGAGCGCCATGCCCAGCACCGACAGGAGCACGAAGGAGAGCAGAATCTGGACCATCGAACGGTGCTTCCTCAGTTGCAGCACACGCCGCGGTCGGCCTCGAGCACCGCGCTGCAGGCCGGAACGCTCTCGTGGAGCTGGCCCAGCCTGCGGTTGAGCGCCTTGCACAGGGCTTCATCCGGCAGGCTCACCTTGAGTACGCCGCCTTGAATCTGCCAGCCCGCGCTCGGCGTGGTGCTGAGGTAGCGTGCGCTCACGAGTTCGGACACGTCCGAGGGGCTCGAACCGAAATGGCTCCAGCGCCACATCTGCAGCGCCTCGCTGATGCGCATCGCCTCGTTGTAGCGGGTCTCGACTTCGCTCGCCACCGAGCCCCGCGAGCTGGCCGGCGAGAGCAGCATCACCCCGGCCAGCGTGAGAGCGACCGAGAGCGCGAGGGAGACGATGATGAGGACGAGGTTGAACATCGGAGGAGGGCAAGCTCCGGGAGTGAGCTGCGGGCCTGAAGGTCTAGCGAAAGCCCTGCGGGTGCAAAGGAGGTGCGAAGAGACGCACCGCAGTGCAGTGCAGTGCAGCCAGCCGATTTAGTCGGTGCCGCCCGCGCTCGTCTCGAGCATCGAGGCTTGCCAGCGCCGGATGTCCTCGAGCAACTCGCGCACCGGCCGCAGCGGCACCGGCATGTCACCTTCCTGGGGCTCGTCGTAGTCGATGAGCCCGCCCATCTGCAGCAGCGGGTGAGCGCGCTGCAGCGCCTCGAAGTGCACCACGCTGTCCTCGAGGGCCTGCAGGTAGGCGCGCGGCTCGAAGACGAAGCGCAGCGGCGCCCCGTGCGCAACGACGCGCGGGCGCAGCATCCTGCCGTAGGCCGTCTCGGGCACTTCCCAGATGACCTGCTCCGCCTCGACTCGCAGCACGCATGATTCGTGGATGCCCGCGCAGCCCGGCACGCTGCAGCTGCAGGTGAAGAGGTCGAACTCGCCGGGCTGCAGGCCCTGTGCGACCAGGTACAGCCAGTCGAAGACGTAGCTCGCGCCCTCCCCCAGGTCGATGCCGTCCACGAGCACGCGCGGCTCCACGGTGAGCGGCGCCGCCGCGCCGGCCGAGGCGCCGGTGCCGGGCGACCCCGGGGGCTGCGAAGACGTCGGGACGAACTGGATGCGAAGCGTATTCATGAGGTGGGCGCACCGGGGCGCAGGAATGGGGCTGTCCAGGTGAGCCTCCGCAGGCTCAAAGGTTCCCCGCTTCGAAGAACGCATCTTTCCGGGCCGGCCCGCTGCGCCCGGAACCTCGGGAGAACCCGCGGCTCGATGAGTCAGTCACGCGCACGAGCGTCCGTCTCGCCCGAGGGGGCAGGCGGACCCGTGCGAGCCCTGTCCTCTCCGAGCTTTTCGTGTCGCCCGACGCCCGGGCGCCGACGGCCCACGGTCCTGTCATGTTCGAACTTCTCGCCAAGAACATCCTGTCCCTCTTCGCCCTGGTCGACCCCATCGGCCTGTTGCCGCTCTTCGTTGCGGCCATCTCCGGCGTGTCGGTCGCCCAGGCGAGGCGCTTTGCGCTTCAGCTCTCGGCCACCGTCGCCGTCGCGCTGTCGGTGGCGGGCCTCTTCGGGGTGAAGCTGCTCGCGCTGCTCGGCCTGTCCATTGGCGGCATGCAGGTGGGCGGGGGGCTCATCGCGCTGTCGGTGGCGCTCACCACGGTGCTCGGGCACCAGAGCCCGGAGCGCGAAAAGGCGGCCGGCAGCGCCGCTGCGCCGAAGATGGGGCTGGTGCCGCTGGGCCTGCCGCTGCTGGTGGGTCCGGCTTCGCTCTCCTTCGTGATGGCCCAGTCGTTCAGCACGGCGCCCGCGGGCGGCTGGTGGGTCGTCGTGCCGCCCCTTGCGGTGGCGCTGCTCACCTACGTGACCTTCGAGCTGGGCATTCGCCTGGGCTCGCGCATCAGTCCGACGGTGATGGAGGTCATCGAGAAGCTGGTGGGCTTCCTGCTCGCGGGACTCGCCATCGAGCTCATCGCCGCCGGCGCCCGGGCCCTATTTCCGGTCCTCGGGCGCTGAGCCGGACACAGCGCACGACGCCCGCACGACGTCTTCCGTTCTACTGCCGCCCCCAGAGGGCTCTATTTGACATGTCACTCAAACTCGAGAACCTGAACATCGAGGGCACGCTCGCCCTGCCCTCTCCTGCCCAGCTGCGCGATGCGCTGGCGCTCACCGCGCAGGCATCTCAAACGGTCGGACGCGCACGCGAGACGCTCGCCGACATCCTGGAGGGCCGCGACGCCCGGCTCTTCGCGGTGGTGGGCCCCTGCTCGGTGCACGACATCGACGAAGCGCTCGAGTACGCCCATCGCCTGCGAGCGCTCGCCGCAGAGCTCGAAGACGTGCTCTTCGTCGTGATGCGCGTCTATTTCGAGAAGCCCCGCACGACCACCGGCTGGAAGGGCCTCATCAACGACCCGGACCTGGACGACTCGTTCGATGTGGCGAGGGGCCTGGCGATTGCCCGCAAGCTGCTGCTCGACGTCAACGCGTTGGGCTTGCCGGTGGGCACAGAGGCGCTCGACCCCATCAGCCCTCAGTACCTGGGCGAGCTCGTCGCCTGGAGCGCCATCGGCGCGCGAACGACCGAATCGCAGACCCACCGCGAGATGGCGAGCGGCCTGTCGACGCCGGTGGGCTTCAAGAACGGCACCGATGGCAGCCTTGCGGTTGCCGTCAACGCGATGCTCTCGGCCGCGAGCCCGCACACCTTCCTCGGGGTCGATGCCAACGGGCGCGTCGCCCAGGTCCGCACCCGTGGCAACCCGCTCGGACACGTCATCCTGCGAGGGGGTGCGCGGCCCAACCATGACGAAGCAAGCGTGCGTGCCGCCTGCGCGGCGCTGGACGCCGCAGGCCTGCCCGCTCGCTTGGTCGTGGACTGCAGCCACGGGAACTCCGCAAAGGACCCGGCCCGCCAGCCCGAGGTCCTGCAGGAGGTCGTGCGCCAACGGATTGCCGGCCAGCGCGCATTGCGAGGCGTGATGCTCGAGTCGAACCTCGAGCCCGGCAGCCAGCGCATCGTCTGCGGCCGCCACGGCCTGCGGCGAGGCGTCTCCGTCACCGATGCCTGTCTCGGCTGGTCGGACACGGAGGCGACGCTGCGCGACGCGGCACGCAGGCTGCGCGCCGCCCGCGTATAAAACGGTCGGCTACAGGTCAGCGAGAGTTTCTGTTTCCGGTAACGAAAATGAGTGAATCCGACAAGCGTCCTGGACGCCCCCGCCAGCCCGATGCCAAGTCGGGGTCGCTGCGAGTGGCCGAGCACCGCGCAAGTCTCGAAGCCGAAGGCTGGAGGCGCGCAGAGGTGCTGGTGCCCACCCGTCTTCGGCCCCGGCTGGAGGAGATTGCCCGCACCGAGGGCGCAGGCCTTGCCGACACGATGTCGGCCCTGCTGCAGTTCGGGGTCGAGCAGTACGAGCTCAGGACCCGTGGCGAGCGCGCCGCGCCTGCAGCCTTCGACCTCGAGTCGACCGCATTGCAGGCGCACTGCGCGAGCGCTGCATCCGAGGCCTTGCCGCTGCCGATGGCACCCCACGAGTCGGCCCACGCCAGCGTGGTCCCGGTGCTGTCGATGTCCGCTGCCAGCTTTGCACCGCCCCGGGCCTTGCGCAGTGCCGCGCGCCCCCTGAGCGCTGCAGCATCGGCCACGTCGAGCAGCCCGGTGACGGGCGCGCTGGGCGCCTGCGTCGGTACCTCATTGCCCACACCGGGACAGTCCTCTCCCCTTTCAACCTACCTGAGAAAGAAAAAGGACTGACCATGACCTTCCGCCGTCCCTCCCCCATCCGTGGCCCGTTCGTGGCCGGTCCGGCGCTTGCGCCCAGCATCGTCCCCGTCAAGGTCTCGACCGACGTGGAGTCGCACCCGCTTGTCGCCAAGGTGCGCCGATTCGTCGAGCAGGCCGCCCGAGCGGGCGCCACACCCCTGGTGCCGGCCGTACCCGCCAGCGTCTCGCGAACCCACGCGTACTTCGTCCTGGACGCCTCGGGCTCGATGCGTCGCGACAAGGACGTGACGGTGGTGGGCTACAACCAGCAGGTCGATACGGTGCGCGAGTCGGCGGCGCTCGGCGGCCAGACCTCGGTGTCGCTGCTCGTCTTCGCCGACGAAGTGGGTGTGTCGTACCTGCACCAGCCCGTCTCGCACCTGGTGGCGATGACCGAGCAGAGCTACCGACCCGACGGCAACACCGCCCTGATGGACGCGCTGGGTGCGGCCATCGAACGTGCGCTGGACGCCCCGGGCGCGCTGGAGAGCACCTGCGCCTTCCTCTTCCAGGCCTTCACCGACGGTGAGGAGAATGCCTCCAAGGTCTGCAGCCCGGAAGTCATCGCCCGCTGCGTGCAGCTGCTCGAGACCACGGGCCGCTTCACCTTCACGCTCATCGGGCCTCGCGAGCAGCTGAACTCGATGGCCGACATGCTGAGCCTGGCCAAGGGCAACGTGCAGGGCTTCGACCCGACCTCGCGACTGGAGAAGGCGGGTGCCTTCGCCTCGATGCAGGGCGCGACCTCGCGCTACTTCTCGATGCGAAGCGCCGGTGTCACAGCAAGCGCCTGCCTCTACGCCGAGCCGCCCGAGGGCGAGACGCCGTAAGCGTGCGGGGCCTGCTGCCGCGGGCCCGGCTGGATAGAACCACCCGCGCCCGGCCTCGTGCCGGGCGTTGTGCTGTCCGCGAGCCGGAACGGTCGGCTCCAAGAAAATCGCCGCCTCGATGACTCGGGGCGGCGATGAAGAAGGGGCTCAGCAGGTCGGTGGCCTCGTCGAAGGCACCGGGACCGGTTCAGAACCAGTCCGAGGCGTCTTCGCCGTTGATGCGAATGCTGATGAGCCCCGAGCGGGGCGTCACGCAGAACCGCACGACATCGCCTTCCGTGAGCATGTCCGACTTGGCCACGCGCTCCGAGAAGCGCGAGAGGTCCCGGAACACGACGGTGCCCACGGTGTAGACGTCGCAGCCATCGAAGCGCACGAGCGTCCTGCGATAGCCTTCGCGCATGAACCCGATGGCCGACGCGATGAGCGCCTCGGGGTTTTCGCGCAGCGGCCCGGGGGCGTCGCTGCCGGAGCTCGAGTCGTACTCGTCCTGCGCCATGCGAAGGCCCTTGCGAGCGGCGTGCGTGATGGCGTTGTCGGCCCAGTCGTAGTCGCTCATCAGCCGGCGCGAAGGCTTCGCGCGGGGCCGCTCGAGCTCGTAGCGTTCGAGGTCGTTGAAGACCGTCATCACGTTGGTGGCGAGCTGGTCGGTGTAGGAGAGGTGACTGTTGAGCGCCCCCGTCTCGATGCGAAGCGCCAACAGCGCCCCCAGTGCCAGGAATTCGTCCTCCACCGCGTTGAACGCGTTCGGGCCGAAGTGCTCGAGCACGTCGTGGGCCACGTCGGTGACGTGATTGCCATTGGCCATCCAGGCGGGCTTGAACCCCAGGACGCCGAAATCGGGGTCTTCCCCGTAGATGAACTCTCGTGTGATGGGCATGGAAAAGCCGTATGCAGTTGTCCTGCCGGGGTGTAGCCAACGGCCGACAACCGGGCCCGTGGGAAGGCCCTAAAAGCTAAACTCTGCGGCTATATGCTCTGCGAGCAAAGTCGTCTATAATGTCGCACGCGCGAGAGACGACGCGCCGTCGGGTGCCCGAGAGGTGCGGCCCGCTTCACCAACCGGTGTTCCCGCCTCGCGGCCGACCGTCGCGCAGCCAGAAGACCACCACTGAAAGCAGTGCCGTCATCATGACCCTGTACCCGAAGAAGAAGTACGAGCTCACCATTCGCAGCGCCGTGCTGCGCTCGGACAAGCCCAACAAGGGGCTGGAGGCCATCGCCTCGAACAACCCCAACCAGATGAACCGCCTCATCGCCTATCTGCCCGACGGCACGAAGGTGATGGTCGCGCAGCGCCCCGGCAAGGGCGGCATGGACTTCAACAAGCTGCTGGGCGGCAAGGTGTTCATGGTCGCCGCCGACGGCTTCTCGCCCGTCTTCGAGAAGGGCGAGGACAAGAAGCCCACCAAGGTGCAGAAGAAGGAAGACGGCCTGCCGCTCTACTCGGCGAGCGGCTTCTACCTGCTCTCCTCCAAGGAGTACCCGGCGCTCGACGTCATCGAGGCGTACACGCTGCTGGCCGACAAGGGCACGCTCGTGCACCTGCTCACGGCCGAGCAGCTCGCCGCCCGCCAGGTGGCGGTGCTGGAGAGCGAGTTCGACTGGGAGCTGATGCAGCCGGGGCTGCTCGAGGCCCTGAGCGATGCGAACAACCTCGTTGCTCGCTTCGATGCCGACATCAACAAGAAACGCAAGCGCGGCATCGAGCGCTTCAAGGAGGAGTGCGAGGACTCCGGCGAGAAGTACGAGGGCGTGGAGTTCGCCGAGCTCGCCGTCTCCAAGAAGGACGGCAACGCGGTGCTGGTCTATGCCTGGAGCACCGAGGGCGGGGCCGTGCAGAGCGGCGCCATCGCCCGCCAGGCCGACATCATCACCGAGGAAGGCAAGCTCATCACCGCCTACTTCAGCGCCGAGGAGGCCCTGGAGCACTTCGCCAAGACCCCCGAGGGCAAGCGCCTCGCCACCGCCCTGGAGAGCGGCAAGCCCGTGCGCTTCGGCTTCGCGCAGGGCCACGTGATGCGCACCTCGGTGTCGTTTCGCCGCAAGGCCGAGAACGTGCTGGCCGCCGGCACCGACAAGCCGCTCTACGGCGACGCCGTCTACGTGCACGCGGGCCTCAAGGGCTGGGTGAAGGGGCTAGTGACGCTCATGCACTCGCAGCACCCCAACTTCCCGCAGGCCGACTACGACGCGCAGCACTACGTGGGTGCGCCCCGCCAGGCCGAGGTCGGCATGGACAAGAAGGCCGACGGTAGCGGCTGGGTGCCGCCCCAGGCGCCCGAGTACGACATCGCACGCGCACTGCTCGCCTAAGCCTGTACAGCAGGCTTGACCCCGCGCCCGCTTCGTGCAAACGAAGCGGGCGTTGTTGCATGGGCGCACGGAACCATCGAATGCGACACGGCTCGAAAGCGGTCTCCCCGACCTCTTTCAATAGCCACGCCCGAGGGCCTTCCAAGGTCTGTCGGGTTCGGCGCCGCGTCAATGACCCCGACCAAACAGCTTCACAACTGCACCGAAGCGGCCCTGGCCAACCCTGAGATTGCTGCCGCTGTGCGAGACCAGTTCGGACTGGCCGAAGACATTCCTTTGCCTCTATTCGTGGGCAAGTCACCGAACCACCCGAAGCTCGACCTCGTTCAGCCCATCGTGAACAGCATGAGCGACATCTGGCAGTGGGAAGTCATGGAATGGAAGCGGCAGGCGACGCTGCGCGAACTGAGCGGAGGGCTCATCGACAGCAACCAGAGCTTCGACTTCGCCAAACGCATGAGCGACGGTCGCTGGGTTGTCGTGGAGTGGCAGCTGGGCAACGCCGGACGCAACGGCACCGACATCTCGAAAGCCGAGCAACTGCATCGGCTGGGGCTTCTTGCCCTCAGCATCATCATCCGGTTCGACGCCGCCACCGCGAAAACGGCAGACAGCGGGTTGGCCACCATCGAGCAGATGCACAAAAATCGTGCCGAGCTTAAGGACGTGCCGGTGCTGGGTATCGGGCTCAGCCGCGAGAACACCCGCGTCGTGGACCTGCGCCAGCTGCAGGACATCACGTTCCCGGGAATCCTGGGTGGCAGCGGCAAAGGCAGCAAGCAGGTGCACGCGTTCCTCGCCCGCGCCATCCTGAATGGAGAGGACATGGCCTCGCTTCGTCTGCCGCCCGACCTCCTGAATGTCGTGCACCAGTACGACAGGGAACACGTGCAAGCCGAGCTCCAACGCCAGTTCGTGAAGCTTCGAGGCATCACCGAGTGCAGGGACCCTGCTCATCGACAGGCGCTGCTGGAGACGGCGCTGACCACCTATCGGCAGTGGTTTCCGCAACTTGCACCGTTCTCGCCTTCGGCGGGCGCCCCCGTCTCGCCTGCTCAACCTGCCTCCGCGCCCCCGAGCACGATGTCCGGCAGGGGCTCAGACGCTCCCGCTCCGGCCTTCGTCGCACCCACCGCGCCAGGCGCTCCCGCATCCGTCGCGGCTGCCCTTCGAACGGCCCCCACCGCAGTGCGCTCCTGCCCCGCAGCCCCTCGGGTCGCAAAGGGCAAGGTCGAGCTGGGCACAACTCCAGTCGCCATCGCTGCAGGGTTCGAGGTGCCGCCTGCGCCCGTGTTTACCGCTCGCACCACACCGGGAGCCGGCGCCTATCGTGTGGCCCGCGCATCGGCAACGCCAGTGAGCACCTCCCCGGCCGGCAGTGGGGCGGCACGAAGCATTCCGGACTGGAGAACCAAGGCGAGTCGCCTTGCCCAGCATCACAGCAGCGCCCTGGCGCAGGCTTTCGGGCGGGCCTTGAACTGAGCCTCGCCTGGCGGGGAGGCGCTCGCAGAAGGTCGGGCTTCGGCAGGCGCCGACCTTGGCCCTTTCGGGGTGCCCGTGCCACGGGCCCGAGAGGTCGTCAGTAGCTCAGCCCCTGGAACTCCCCCGAGAGCGTCAGCCCGTTGAAGAGCAGGTGCTCGAAGAGCTCGCTCACGGTGCCGAAGTCGATGCCGGGGGCCACGAGCGCCCGGTCGTTATGCCATGAGCCCACGGTGATGTGCGCGGTGAGCGGGCAGTCCAGGCCCTGCTCCTGCGCCTGCACCTTGACCGCATCGGGTACGACCTCGGTGTAGCCGCTCGTGCGCGCGAAGTTGACGGGCGCATCGAGCCAGTCGCCGACCGCGGCTGGACACAGTCGATAGGTGGTGCCGTCGCCGTCGGAGAGCACGATGAGATGTCGTTGTTGGGTGGGCATGGCAAGGCTCCAGGTCTTGAAGAAACGATGAGGGCTGCCCGTCAGAGTCGCGAGGACCCGAGAGGTTCATGCCGCACGGGGCGCGGCGTGCGGAACCTGGGGCGGGCTGGGGGCTCGAAGGGACATCGCGGGCATCGGCCGCTCGAGCACCGATACCTACAGGCAGACAGGACCCTCACCTCGAAAGGAGAAGCGCTGCCGCTGCACGGTTGTCATCGTTGCAGTGTGGTGGCCAATCAACATGAACCAAGTCGCCGAACTGAGACTGCCCGTCGAAATGGACGCGCATCTGGCCGAACTGCTGAGCTCGGCCTTCGTGGCCGAACGCGCCCGCCAGCCGGTGGCCGATTACCTGGGGCTCACGCTCGCCTACGTGTCGTGGACCCAACCGTCGGCCTTCACGATGGCGAGCTACGCCGAGGAGCTTCGCAAGCTTGAATCCGTCAACGCCGAGCGGCTGCTCGACGGCCTGGCCGAGCCCACCGTCTACCTGTCCAAGCCCGAGTCCGCTGACCGCGGCAACGACGAGCGACGCATGCTGGTGGCGCTCACCGCGCGCCTGGCGGCACAGCTCAAGACCGAGCAGCGCCGCCTGCCCGTCATCCAGTCGGTGGCCCGCCAGTGCGTGGAGTCGCTGCTGAAGGCCGATGCGCGGATGGGCTCGCTCATCGCGCGTCGCATCCGTGCGGCGCTCGAGACCGCCGGCTACGTGTGCAATCCGTTGCGCACCGACGACGAGGACGAACCGGCAGACGCGGGCAAGAGCATCGCGCAGGCGCTGCTCGCCAACACGGCAAGCGGCCCTCGCATCTTGATGGTGCCTCGGCAGGGCGCCAACGGCCAGGCCCTTGGGGTGCTGCAGATGCTGCAGCAGCTGGGATTGGTCGCGCCGGACGCCTCGGGTCACAAGCCCGAGGCCAAGACCGAAGAGACGACAGCCCTCGCCGAACCAGGCGCCGACGAGTACCGGGTCTTCGACCCGAAGGAAGCCGCTGACGCGGTGGCCAAGCTGCCAGCCTCGATGATGCCTGCCGCCGACGGCAACGCCCGTCTGCGCTCGCAGCTCGAGGCGATGGCGGGCGAGTCGGGGGTGCGTGCGCTCTCGCAGGTGCCCGCCGATGAGCCGCTGGCCTCGCTCGAGGAGCGCTTCCCGCACTTCAAGGACGTCATCGACTTCGTGCGCACCTCGCTCGCGCTGGCGGGCTGTGGTGCGGAAGGTCGCCCCGTGCGCATCGCACCGATGCTGCTGCGCGGCGAGCCGGGTACCGGCAAGACCTACTTCGCGCAGGAGCTCGCCCGCGTGCTGGGCACGCACTTCGTCGAACGCGACCTGTCCGTGACCTCCGAGGCGTTCGTCATCTCCGGCATGGACAGCGTGTGGAAGAACGCCAAGCCTGGCGTGGTCTTCGAGGCCCTGGTGAACGGCAAGACGGCCAACCCTGTCATCAACCTGAACGAGGTCGACAAGGCGCACGTCACCGGCACCCACAACTCGCCGCTCGCGCCGATGTACGCGTTGCTCGAGCCCACCAGCTCGGCGACCTTCACCGACGAGTTCGTGCCGGTCAGGCTCGATGCCTCGCGCATCGTCTGGGTGCTCACTGCCAACGACGGCCCGATTCCGGAGCCCATCCTGTCGCGCCTGGAGGTCTTCGACATCAAGCCGCCGACCAAGGAACAGTGCCGCCAGATTGCGGCGTCGGTGTGGGAGAGCGTGCTCTCTCGCACGATGCCGCGGGGCCACGGCTTCGAGGAAACGCTGAGCGAGGAACTGCTGGAGTTCATGAGCAGCCTCTCGCCGCGTTCGATGCGCAAGGCCCTCACCAACGCCGCCAGCCGTGCCGCGCTCGACGGACGCAAGCGCGTCGAGCTCTCGGACCTGCAGGCGGCCTGGAAGCGCTACGCGCCGGTCACCAAGGTGCTGGGCTTCACGGCCTGACCCTTTGCAAGCGGGACGCCGAGCGTCTCCTTGACACCCCTTCGGCGGGCACCTTCGGGTGCCCGCTTTCTTTTCTTGGGGGTGTGACAAGCAAAGCGGGCACCCGAAGGTGCCCGAAAGATGCCGCGTCGTCTGGGGCGCGGGTCAGTCCGTCAGCCCGCCCTCGCTCTCCACGCCCTGCTGGGCGGGGGTGCCGGGGGCCTGCTCTTCCTCGTCCTCGACAAGCCAGCGGTCCAGCGCGTTGGCGTGCCCGTTGCCCCGGCGCAAGTGCGCATGAGCCTCGCAGTACCAGAAGGTGCGACGCTCGCCGCTCTCGGGGTCCGTGGCCTGCCCGCAGCTGTGGTTCGTGGGCGCCTGGCAGATATGGCACAACGTGGTGGGCTCGAACGCCTTCGATGCGAAGAGGCCGCAGTGCTTGCAGAACCCCGCGCCGTTCGTGTAGCCGCGACGCTCGAACTCGTGGTCCAGACACGCCCGGTAGCGCTCGAAGGCTGCGAACGCCTGTGCCTCGGCCTCGGCGACGGTGGCGCCTTCCCCGCGGATGAACGTGGCGGGGTCGGTCGGGAACGCCTCGAAGAAGGCGGTGCGGTACGCCCCTTTGGAGGCCGAGAGGACCACGCCGTTGCCGCCCCACTGCACGTAGCAGTCATCCGGCCACGCACAAGTGGGCGTGTAGGGGTCACCCGCATGGCGCCATCCGCCGGGCGCACAGTGTTCAGCGATACGCGGCATCAGCGCACCTCCTGCACGCGCAGGCGCCGAAGCCGCTCGGCGGCCTCCGACAGGCCGTACGCGGTGGCGATGAGCGCGAGAAACGCGAGATAGGCCCCGAGCGCTGCGAGCAGCCCCACGGCACTGGCAAGCAGGACGACGGGCGCGGCAATCATGCCGAGCACGCGGGGAAGGCGGGAGGGCCGCATTGCGGCGGCGCGAGGAATACGAGGCATCGAAAGACTCCGGGGCTGGGCAGATGCCTCGTGTAGCGGCACCGCCCGGTCAGACAGGGACGCGCGGCTCAGAGCCCGCGCTCGAGCAGGTGCAGCCGGTGGCGGAACTCGGCCTTGAGCCGATAGACCTGGGCCGGCCGGTGCGGGCCGTCGGCGCGCTTCTCGCCGGGCACTTCCTCGAGCACCTGCATGCGCGAGAGCTTGTCGCGAAAGTTCGGCTTGTGCAGCGTGCGGTCCTCGAGCACGGCCGAGTACACCTGCTGCAGCTCCGAGAGCGTGAAGGTCTCGGGCGCGAGCAGGCACGGCAGCGAGGAGTACGCCCCCTTGGTGCGCACCCGCGAGACGGCCGCGCGCACGATGTCGGCGTGGTCAAAGGGCAACGCCAGGCGCGCATCGACCGGCACGAGGCGCGAGCCCGGCACCGACTGCAGCACGGTCTCGATGAGCGAGACCTGCACCAGCGCGAAGAGCGCACACGACACCGACCAGCCGCGCGGGTCGCGGGCCGGGCCCGAGAAGACCTGCAGCTGCTCGAGGTACGGGCTCTTCAGACCGAGCTTCGTGGCGAGCACCCGCTCGGCGGCCGCCACGACGTCGGCGTCCTCCTGCGGGTGGATGAAGCCACCGGGCAGCGCATGCACGCCCGCGAAGGGCTCGTGCTCGCGCTTGAGCAGCAGCACCTGCAGGGCGCCCTCCTTCAGGGTGAGCAGCACCACGTCCACGGTCGTGAGCGCGCCGGCGAAGGATGAGGTCGGGTTCATGGCAAGTCGGGAAAGTCGTTCAGTGTTGGTTGCATTTTAGCACGAAGTATAGGCGAACCACAAGTCCGGCCGTGCTTTTAAGCAAGACCGCGTATAAAAACGTCGCTTACACTCTTCGTAGCGTTTCACTACGAACTGTGCTACAATGAGCACATCGACCTCGACAAGGAGACCTCTCGTGAACGTGCATCTGTTCATCATCGACGGCCAGAACGACTTCTGTGACCTGCCCGACTCGCTGCTGCCCGCCGACGGCAGCCGCCCCCAGCTGCCGGTCGCCGGCGCCCACGAGGACATGCTGCGGCTGGCCGCCTTCATGGGCCGGGCGCGCGCTCGCATCGGCGCCATCACCGCCACCTTCGACTCGCATGCGAGCGTGGGCATCGAGCGCCCCGCCTTCTGGATGACGGGCGGGGGCGAGGCCGTGGCGCCCTTCACCCAAATCACCGCCGCTGACGTGCGCGCGGGTCGCTTCCTGCCGCGACGCCCGAGCCTGCTGGAGCAGGTGCTGCGCTACCTGGAAGCGCTGGAGGCCGGCGGCAAGTACCGGCTGATGGTCTGGACCACCCACTGCGTGCTGGGCACCTGGGGGCATGCGCTGCACGGCGCCGTGGCCGCCGAGGTCGCCGCCTGGGAGGCGCTGCACCTGCAGCCCATCGCGCGCGTCCTCAAGGGCCTGAACCCGATGACCGAGCAGTACAGCGCCGTGCGCGCCGAAGTGCCCCTCGCGTCCGACGAGAGCACCCACACCAACCTCGGGCTCATCGAGCGCGTGGTCGACCATACCGACCTGCTGGTGGTGGTGGGCGAAGCCTCCAGCCACTGCGTGCCGGCCACCCTTCGCGACGTGCTCGAGCGCACGACGCGAGCCGACTTCGCCCGCCGGGTGGTCGTGCTGTCCGACTGCATGAGCCCGGTCACGGGCTTCGAGGCGGCCGAGACCGCGTTCTTCGAGGAGACGCGCGCTCGCGGTGCCCGCGTGATGCGCTCCGAGGAACTCGCCCTCGAGCTGGGGCTCTGACGCTTCATCGAGGACACCCCTTCTCCTCTTCGCACCTTCCGGGCCCGCACCTGTTTCGGGCCCTCTCGCAGAAAGACCACTCCATGCGTACCGCCCTCGTCCCCACCCTCCGCTCCCTGCTGGAGACGGACCTCTACAAGTTCACGATGTGGCAGACGATGCTGCATCGGCATCCGGACACCCAGGCCGAGTACAGCTTCGTGTGCCGCAACACCCCGGCCTTCCCGCTGTCGGACCTGCTCCCCGAAGTCAACGAGCAGCTGGACGCGCTGTGCTCGATGCGCTTCGAGGCCGACGAACTCGACTACCTGCGGGGGCTGCGCTTCATCAAGAGCGACTTCGTCGACTTCCTGTCGGTGTTCCGCTTCCAGCGCCGCTTCATTCGCGCCTGGGCCGACGGTGAGACGCTGCACATCGTCGCCCAGGGGCCCCAGGTCCACGTGATGGGCTTCGAAATCTACGTGCTCGCCATCGTGAACGAGCTCTACTTCCGCCGGCTCACCGCCACGACCATCGGTCCGGTGCGCATCGCCCACGAGGAAGGCCGCAAGCGCCTGGAGCGCAAGATTTCGACGCTCAAGGCGTACCTCACCGAGCATCCGGATTCGCGCCTGTCCATCACCGACTTCGGCACCCGCCGGCGCTTTTCGGGCGAGTGGCAGGAAGAAGTCGTCGCCCGCCTGGCCCGCGAGCTGCCGGGTGTCTTCCGGGGCACCTCGAACGTGTACCTGGCCAAGAAATACGGGCTGGTGGCCATCGGCACGATGGCGCACGAGTACCTGCAGACCTACCAGGCACTCGGCGTGCGACTGCGCGACAGCCAGAAGGCCGCGCTCGAGGACTGGGTGCAGGAATATCGCGGCGACCTGGGCATCGCGCTCACCGACGTCATCGGCATGGACGCCTTCCTCGCCGACTTCGACCTCTACTTCGCCAAGCTCTTCGACGGCCTGCGCCACGACAGCGGCGACCCGGTGGTCTGGGGCGAGAAGGCCATCGCCCACTACCAGAAGCTGCGCATCGACCCGATGACCAAGCAGCTGGTGTTCTCCGACGGCCTGACGGTCGAGCGCGCCATCGAACTCTACGAGCACTTCGAGGGACGCATCAACACGGGCTTCGGCATCGGCACGAACCTCACCAACGACCTGGGCCCCAAGGCGCTCAACATCGTGATGAAGCTGGTGCGCGCCAACGGCCAGCCGGTGGCCAAGCTCTCCGACAGCCCCGGCAAGACACTGTGCGAGGATGCGACCTTCATCGCCTACCTGCGCCAGGTCTTCAACCACCCCGAGGTGCGCTGAGCCAACACGTCCGCGCAGTGCCCGGTGGCCCGCCTCGGCGGCGGGCCTGGGACCGGCCCCGAGCCGCGGCATGTTCCTCGAGCCCCGTTCGCGCCCCGTGCGCGGACGGGGCTTTTGCATTGTGCGGGCGGTGGCTCCGACGCTCCGGGAACCTGCCGCAGGCCGGAGGCTATAAGAAGAAGGCCCCGTGAACCGCCCGTCGATGAGGCACCGCGAAAGCGGCATGGCAAATGGTTCACCGCGCAGGCACCGCCTGCAGGACATCTCCTTCCGTTCGATTTTCCCTCGTCACCCCCGTGGTGCGACCGGCAAATCGGCAACGCCTCTCCCCGAACTCTGACAGCCCGGTCGCCACCGCGACTGACCCCAAAGGACAATCGAATCATGGACATCCGCGACTTCAAGAACGACGCCAAGCGCGCCGCCGACTACCTTGCCGAGCAAGGCATCGAGGTGCCGCACACGAGACTGCTCGAAGCGCTCTCGCGTGCCTTCGGCGCACGCAACTGGTCGACGCTGCGCGAGCAGCTGCGCACGTTGCCCGCGCAGGCCGACGCCCCGAAGCCCGATACCGCCGAGGCGGCTCGGGCCTGGAACCCATCGCAGGGGCTGATGCCCGCAGCGCTCTTCGTGCAGTACGGCGGCTCGCGCTGCCCGGTGTGCGGAAGCGACGACGTCGAGGGCGACACCGTCCAGGCGGACGGCGCCAACGCCTGGGACGAATCGCGTTGCAACCACTGCGGCTCGAGTTGGAACACCGGTTACACGGTGAACTGCTACTTCGACGTGCAGCCAGGTGCGCGTGCGAGCGAAGCCCAAGCCCTGCCCTTCGCGCCAGGCGTGAGCGAGGCGAATCGCACGATGCTCGCCGGCGTCCCCGAGGACGGTGCCATCGTGCTCATCGAGTACTGCGACGAGGCCCCGCGCTGGCGCGCACAGCTCTTCGAAGCCCCGCGCGCGCTGGCGGCCCTGCTCGACGGCGTCGACGAGACGTTCGGCTCGCTCACCGAGCTGGTCGGTCGACTCACTGATGACACCGAGCGGGCGCTGCAGGACCTCGAGGAACACGCGGTGGTCGCGACGCTGGGCACGCCCTGGCGCGGCACCACGATGATGCAGGCGCTCGTCTGGGCCCGCCGGCACGCGCAGAGCTTCGGCAAGACGCTCCTCGAGCCGGTGCGCGAGGACGTCGTGAGCGACCTGGTGGAAGACGTGAAGGCGCGTAGCCGCGAGTACGACTTCACCATCAGGAGCTTCGACAACGCGCTCGAGCTGGTGGACGAAGCCTCGCGCATCCTCAAGCTCGAGCCCACCGAGCTCGAGCGCACGAGTGCAGCCAACACCCTCTACTGAAAGGACCGTCCGATGCACCCGAAAGTGCTGTTTCTGGACTTCGACGGGGTGCTGCACCCCGAAGGCAAGGACGACCTGCGTCATGCCTGGCTGCTGGGCGGGCTCGTTGCCCGCGCGGACATCCGCGTGGTGCTGAGCACTAATTGGCGCCTGAGCAACTCGCTCGGCGTGCTGCGCCGGATGCTGCCCGGATGGGAGCTGGAGCGCCAGGTCATCGACATGACGCCCGAGCTGCCTGTGGCGGCCGGCTGCCGCCAGCGCGAAATCGAGGCGTGGCTTGCCACGCATCCAACCGAGCGCTTCGCGGTGCTGGACGACAACGCCTGGCTCTTCGAAGACCCCGAGTGGGCACCGCTCGTGCTCTGCAATCCCGCCATCGGGCTCACCCCCGAGGCGCTCATCGAGGTCAAGGCCCGCCTGGGGCTCTGAACCCCTGCGCCTGCCGACGATGCTGCTTCTGCGCCGACCCTCGTGGTCGGCGCTTTCTATTTCGCGCAGGAGCGACCCGCCTCGACCCTGCCTTCAAGCGCCTTCAAGCGCCTTCGACGCACCCCCTGCGACCGAGAAAGCCACTCGCAGTGCGCTTTTCGACCGAGAAGCCACCTCGATGTGGCCTGCCTGCCGGCTGCCCGAGGGATTGGGCGTGAGGCCAGGGCACTTCACGTCGCGCCTCGGCTCCAACAAGAGCGGGCCCGGCACCTCGGCGACTCGCATCGAAAGGCACACACCATGACGAATTCCAACACTCCCCTCTCCTCTTCGGCGCACGCTCCGCTCGTCTGCGCGGGCACCTCGGACTCCGTCTGCGAGACGCAGGCCCTCCAAGCCCTGGCCGAAGCCCACGGCGGCCACTGGGGCCGGCACCCCGAGCACCCCGTCGCCGACTGGCAATACGAGGTGGCCAACGACGACACGCGTCTGGGCTACTGGGCCTGGGTGTTCGACCGCCTGGAGCAGGCGGCCATCGACGACCCCTACGGCGTGCTGGCCGAGCTCACCCGCATCGAGCGCGAGCACGACGCGTTGCTCTCGGAGCTCGAGGCGCTCGTGCCGGCCGAACAGCGGGCCCGCTGGGAGGACGAGCTCTTCTGGGACCTCATCGACGAGGTGAAGTCCGCACTTGGCGCCCGAGCGGCGAACACGTGCTCAGACGCTGAGGCCGAACAGGACGACGCCCTGTCGACCGCCGAGCAATGGGTGGCCGATTCGCTGAGCAGCGACGCACGGGCAGCTGCCCTTCTGGTCTGGCTCGAGGGCCCCGAGAAGGCGCGTGACGCGCTGCTGCGCCGGCTTCAGGACTGACGTCCCTCGGGCAGGCACCGGAACGGCCGCATCACTTGCGGCCCTAAAGGCAAGCCCTTAGTAGCCGTTTAGAACGAAGTGTGCTATACTGAGTGTCACTCACCGATAGAAAGCGAAGGCTTCTCATGCTGCGCATCTGCTCCGCACAAATCAACCCCACCGTTGGGGACATCGACTACAACGTCGCGCTGATGCGCGATGCCGCCCGCAAGGCGCGCCTGGACGAGGCGGACCTGGTGGTCTTTCCCGAGCTCTCGCTCACCGGCTACTACCCCGGCGACCTGCTGGACGAGCCACAGTTCCTCGCCCGCGTCGAGCGCGGTCTGGAGCAGCTCAAGGCCGCCAGCCGCGAGACCGGCCCGCTGTGCTGGGTGGTGGGCCTGCCGCTGCCTGCGGCCAAGCCGGGCAAGGGCCTGAACAACGCGCTCGTGGTGCTGCGCAACGGCGAGGTCGTCCTCACCTACGCCAAGCAGCTACTGCCCACCTACAACATCTTCGATGAGCGTCGCCACTTCGAGCCGGGCCCGGACGTCGCCCGCGTGCTGCGCCTGGGCGCCCATGCGGTGGGCTTCATCATCTGCGAGGACGGCTGGAACGTCGAGGGCAGCGACTATGCGGTCAACCCGTTCGCCCGCATGGCCGACGCGAGCCCGGACGTGGTCGTCTCCATCAACGCGAGTCCCTCCAACATCGGCAAGCGCGAGCAGCGCCATGCGCTCTTCCTGGAAGCCTCCCGCCGCTTCGACCTGCCGCTGCTCTACGTGAACCAGGTGGGCGGCCAGGACCAGCTGGTCTACGACGGCGCATCCTTCGCCGTGACGCCCTCGCAGGGCGTGTGTTTCGAGGCCCGCCGCTTCGAGACGGACGTGACCACGCTCGTCTTCGACCCCGAGCGGCGCGAATTCACCCAACCCAACCGCATGGACTTCCCGAAGGTGGCGCGCGAGGGCCTGCCGACGATGGAGTTCTACCGTCGGCAAATCGTGCTGGGGCTGCGCGACTACGCACGCCGCTGCGGCTTCAGCAAAGCCGTCGTCGGCTCCTCGGGGGGCATCGACAGCGCGCTGACCCTCGCGCTCGCCGTCGAGGCGCTCGGCGCCGAGAACGTGGTGGGCATCACGATGCCGTCGCGCTTCTCGAGTGCGGGCTCGGTCGACGATTCCGTCGAGCTGTGCCGCAACCTCGGCATCGAGCTGCTGACCCACCCCATCAAGGCCATCGTGGACCAGTACGCGGCCGACTTCGAGGCGGCGACCGGCGCACCCCCGCAGGGCCTGACGCTGGAGAACCTGCAGGCACGCGTGCGGGGCACCATCCTGATGGAGTACTCCAACGCCCACGGGCACCTGCTGCTGACCACTGGCAACAAGTCCGAGATTTCGGTCGGCTACTGCACGCTCTACGGTGACACCAACGGGGGCCTGGGGCTGATTGGCGACCTCTACAAGACCGAGGTCTTCGAGCTGTGCCGCCACATCAACGCCACCGCCGGCCGCGAAGTGATTCCGGTGGCCATCATTGACAAGCCGCCCTCGGCCGAGCTGGCACCGGGTCAGAAGGACACTGACAGCCTGCCGCCCTACGAAGTGCTGGATGAGGTGCTGAAGGTGCTCATCGAGGGCGAGCGCCTGGCCGCCGACGAGCTCGCCCGTGCCCGCGCCGAGTTCGGACTGCTCACGGGCACTCCGGAAGGCCAAGCGCTCGTCGAGCGCGTCCAGAAGATGATTGCCCGCAACGAGTACAAGCGCCGCCAGGCCCCGCCCATCCTGCGCGTGCGGGCCCGCGCGTTCGGCACCGGTCGCCAGATGCCGATTGCCGCTCGGCACTACTGAGCCCCGCGGGGACGGGAGTGGCGTCACCCCGTGCCCGCGCGAACTCGGGCAGCACTCCCTAAGAAAAGCCGCCCCAGGGCGGCTTCCTTGTTGGACCGGTGCGCTCGGGGCACGCGCAGGCAAACGCCGAAAAGTCCTTTAAGTCAACAACTTAGAAGAGTGTGCCTCGTCGGGAAGCGCCGAAGGCTACAGAACCTCGGTGCCCCTCGTGTGCCGAAGGGCAGTCGCTATAAGCACGAACTCCTGGTGCCTTTGCCCAGTGCCGAGCCCGCTCCATCCTCATCAACCCGATACCCTCAATGAAAAAGTCACTCTTGACACCCGTAGCCCTGGCGGTTGCCGCGGTGTGCCTGTCTGCGCAAGCGTTTGCCCAGACTTATGAACTGCGCCAACCCCGTAAAGGCTTGGTGGTTCAAGAAACGCCCTTGCTTTCGCTGAGCACTTCGGCCATCGCGTTCACGGACCAGGCGGTAGGCACGACGTCTTCGGCTGCGACGCTGGGCGTGGTGAACTCGCGCAACTCGCCTGCAACCATCCTGGGCGTCAGCACGACGGGGCCCTTCAACGCCAGCACGAGCTGCAACGGCGTGGTGCCCGCCAACGGAACCTGCCCTGTCAGCCTGACGTTCGCTCCGACCGAGGTCAACAGCGTCGCGGGCAGCGTGACGGTTTCGACGAACGTCGGGGACTACACGGCCACGCTCACGGGTACCGGCACCGCAGGGTCTCCCGTATGGACGGTGACCGCTGTCTCGGGCACGAGCTTCAACAGCCAATTCGTTCCGGCCAACAGCGTCCAGTCCCGCACCCTGACCGTCGCCAACACCGGCGTCGGCCAGGCGTTCAGCCTGCCTGCCTTGGCATTGATGGGCGACGCTGCCGCGGACTACACCGCCACCTCCAACTGCCAGAACATCGCCCCCGGCCAAAGCTGCACGGTGACCGTGAGCTTCGACGCACAAGGCACCGGCACGCGGACCGCGTCCCTGACCCTGGGCTCCACGACGACGGACTTCACCGGCTCGGGCTACGACTTCGACCTGTCCACCACAACCCTGGCGTTTCCTGACACGGCGGTGAACGCCACTTCGGCGGGCCTGACCGTTCAGGTGACCAACCCCTACAGCGTGACGGTTCCGCTGTCCGCGCCGACCGCCGCTTCGCCCTACACGGCCACGACGAACTGCACGTCGAGCTTGGCACCGAATGCTTCCTGCCAGGTGACGGTCACGTTCCGCCCCACGGCACTGCAGGCGTATCCCCGCACGCTGACCATTCCGACGACGGGGGGCTCCAAGACGGTCAACCTGACCGGTACCGGCGTGGACGGTGTGCCGGTCTGGACCGTCACGGCCAACTCGGGCACGAGCTTTGCGGCTCAGGACGTGGCCTCGACCACGCCCGAGACCCGCACCATCACGTTGCGCAACACCGGAACAGGCGTGGCCAAGCCGCTGCCGACTCCGAGCGTGACCGGCGCGGCTGCGGGCGACTACAGCGTGACGCACAACTGCACCAGCGTTGCCGTGAACGGCACCTGCACGGTGACGGTCTCGTTCGATGCTCAGGCGGCCGGCACCCGTAACGCCACCGTCAACGTGGGCGGCAACGCCCTGGACTACGCGGGCTTCGGCTTCTCCTCGGTGGGGTCCGAGTTCAACTTCGTCGGGAGCATCCAGCAGTACACGGTGCCTGAGACGGGAACCTACACCTTCGAAGTCATCGGCGCGCAAGGGGGCACGAATACGGGAGGCGGGTACTCTGTCACCCCCGGCGGCCGTGGCGCAGAAGTGCGCTGCACCGTCAGCCTGCAGGCAGGCCAGGTCCTGAAGATGCTGGTGGGCGGAACCGGCGGAGCAGCCAACACCTACTCAGGTGGCGGCGGCGGTTCGTTCGTGACCTTGCTCGACAACACGCCTCTTTGCATTGCAGGTGGCGGTGGCGGTGGCAACTACCTGAGCAGCCCCGCACCCCAGCCCGGCCAAGGCTTCTCCGGAAACGGCAACGGAGGCACGGTCACCACCGGCTCCGGCATGGCGGGCGGCGGCGGCGGTCTGCTGACGGCAGGCACGAACGGGGCGACCTCGGGTGGTGCCGCGTTCATCAACGGTGGCGCAGGCGGCGCGGCTGGCAGTGGCATCGTGGCCGGCGGCTTCGGCGGCGGTAGCGCCGGCGGCGCGGGTTGGTGGGCTGGCGGCTCGGGCGGCGGATACAGCGGCGGTATCGGAGCCCGCACCGGTAGCGGCGGAACCTCCTTCTCCGCAGGAGAGGGGTCCTACACGGTCACGGCCCGGACGGGCAACGGCCGCATCCGCGTCCTGCGCTAAGCGCGCCTCACGGCGCAACAACGAACAAGCCCGCCATTCGGCGGGCTTGTTGCTGCAAGGCGCTGGAGTTCAGCCCACCCGCAGTCGCCGTGCGAGCGATGCGAGCGCACGGTCCGCGGTGTGAAAGCAGGGCCCGCCGAAGACGAGCATCAGGTTGGCAGGCAGCCCCAAGTCCTCGACGAAGCAGCCGGCTTCGTCTTCGCTGCGCCCGTTGGCCTCGGTGCGCACGGGCATGTGCGAGCGCACCTTCTCGATGTAGTCGCGCTCGTCGGGAAAGTACGCTGCAGTCGGCAGTCCCAGGCCCTGCGCGAAGCCCAGCTCCCAGACGGTGCCGGAGTCGGACTCGGGGCCCCGGAAGCACTGCAGGTTCACGAGCATCGCGTCTGCCGAGCGAATGAGCGCCACGTTGCCCTCGAAGATGCGCTTGGCGCGCATCGCGGGCAGCAGCCCCGGCTCGTGGGGCCCGCCATCGACGGGAACCAGGCCCTGCAGCCCGTGCGAGGCCGCCAACGCGCACAGCGCGTCGAAATGCGCGGCGGCGTTCGGAAAGAAGACATCGGGGCCAGCCAGATAGACGCGAGGAAGCGAGGACATCGTCGAGAGCAGGCGCTTGCCGCGCCACTTGCAGTGATGGCTCGTGTAGCGCACGAGTCTTTATTTCGCTCTTCGTTGTCTTTCGCTACGAAGTGTGCTATACTGTGCGTCAACCACCTGCAGAAAGCCTCTGTCCATGTCCTCTTCTTCGTCTTCCATCAAGCCCGGCTCGGTCGCTGTCGTCATCGGTCGCATGCAACCGGCCCACTACGGGCACCTCACGCTGCTGCGCGCGGCGCTTGCCTGCGCCGAGCGCGTCATCGTGGCGCTGGGCTCTGCGCATCAGGCGCGAAGCGCCAAGAATCCATTCACCTGGCAGGAGCGGACCCGCCTGGTGAAGGCGCTGGTCGGCCCCCAGGATGCCGAGCGCATCATCGGCGTGGGGGTCTCGGACACCCATGACGACGTCCGCTGGGTAGAGCAGGTCACTCGCCTGGTGAACGAGGCTGCGCCACAAGCAAGCAGCGTGAGCCTGGTGGGCCACTTCAAGGACGCCTCGAGCTACTACCTGCGCCGCTTTCCTCACTGGGCGCTGGTCGAGGTCAAGCGCGAGGTCGACCTCGATGCGACGACCTTGCGTCGGGTGCTCTTCGAGACCGACGATTTCGAGCTCGCCGCCCCTGCGCTCGCCGACCTGGCGCCGCCCGCGGTGCTGACGCAGCTCTGCGCGTACTCCAAGTTCCCCTGGTTCGAGCGCATGAAGGCCGAGCACGTCGCCGTGCGACAGTCGCTCAAGCAGTACGGCGAAGGGCCTCACGTGACGGTCGACGCCATCGTGCGTGCCTCGGACCACGTGCTGCTGGTCCAGCGCGGCAAGGCCGTGGGCTACGGCCTGTGGGCCATCCCTGGCGGCTACCTGGAGCCCGACGAGCACCTGCTGGCCGGTGCCCTGCGCGAGCTGAACGAGGAGACGAAGCTGCGCCTGCTGCCCTCCTCCTGGGACATGGCCTTGAAGGAGGTCCGGGTCTTCGCGCATCCGCAGCGCAGCCTTCGCGGCCGAGTCGTCACGCATGCCCATTTCTTCGACCTGGGCCATCCGCGCGAACTGCCGGAGGTCAGGGGCTCGGACGATGCGATGCACGCCGAGTGGGTGCCGATTTCGAAGCTGCCCTCGATGCGCGAACAGCTCTTCGAGGACCACTATCTGATTCTCGAGCACTTCTTGCTGCGCGACCGCTAATCGTGTTGCGTGACAAAAGAAACCTGAGCTGTGCCAAACAAAGTTGAGCTAGGGCTAAATGACAAACTAAGTTGAGCGGGGCGAAAAACTATCCACAGCCCGTGACAATGAAAGCGTGAGCCAGAACGCCGAGATAGGCCGCTCAAGCCCGTCTCCAAGGGGTCCGAAAAGCCCCTGCCGAAAAACTGTGCACGTCCGGAGCGGCCTGTTTTGCCGTTTCGTCGGACTCACGATGTAGCAACCCGAGACCCGTTTTCCGGGCGCCTCCCCTGGACCACGTAACCATGCGGGTTTGCGGGGAGGCATGACATTGAAAGTTGAGCCGGCTCGCGCGCATGACAATTGAAAGCTGTGCTGGCTGCAGACTGCTTGTGGCCGCGCTCTTCGTTCCGATTACTGGCCACCCACTCGCTTATAAGCGTCGGTAGTGCCGCCGGGAAGGGCGAGGGCGATTCATCCGGTTCCGGGCCGTGTGGAAGCACAGGTGCTTGTGAACGGTCTGTAACGTCGCAGGGACGCGACAGGAGAACTCATTCTTTGGTGCCGGCGGCCCAGGGGATTGGCTGCGGAGGCGCCTCGAGTTCGGTTAAGGTGTGCCACCGTCATGACGGAGCTGACTGTCTCGTGACCCGAACGCCCCCTGCCAAGCCACCGACACGGACCGCCTCCCCGCCCCGCAAGCGACGTGCAACGAGCGCGACCGAGGCCCCGAAGGCCCCGGCGCCTCGAGGCCGGCCGCCTCGGCGCGTCTACATCAACGTGCTGGTGCGCGAATCGACCCGCCACTCGCTCAACGTGCTCGCGCGACGCCATGGCATGACGCAGGGCGAGCTTCTCGACGCGGTGCTGTCTGGACGGCTGTCACCGAGCTAGCCGCCATCCGCGAAGTCGCTAGACGAGGCAGGACCACTTACCTGCCACGAAAGGCTTCGCATGGACATTCCCCGCTACGTCACCCTGGTCGTCATCGACCCCGCCACCGGCTTCACCGTCGGCATCACCAAGAAGAAGGGCCCCGAGTTCCTGCAGGGCCGCGTCACCTTCCCGGGCGGCAAGATTGAAGGCAACGAGCTGCCCGCCCAGGCCGCCTCGCGCGAAATGCTCGAGGAGACCGGTGTGGCCGTTGACGAGGCCGACTGGGTGTGCATCGAGCAGCGCCAGGACGCGCGGCACGAGCTGCACGTGATGGCCGCCCTCAGCCGCAAGGTGCTGCACGCCCGCCAGCTGGAAGAAGAACCGGTCTGGCACCTGGCCTACCCGCGGCATCTCGAGTACGCCCGAGCCCAGCCCGCGCAGTACGCTCCGGACTTCATCCAGCTGCTCACGGGTGCGCTGACCGCCCTGGGCGTTCCGGTGCCGGAGTGCGCTACGCCCACCGCAGCCTGAGGCCCTCCAAGCACATCATCCACGCACTCGCCAAGGAGCGCGTATTCCTGGCCCGCGATGCATTGCATCGCGGGCTTTTTCCATGTGTGGGTGCTGCGCGAACTGCGGGGCAGCGTGCCCTGCTCAGCGAAGCTCCAGGGGCGGCACGGGCGCGAGCGGCAGCACGCGGCTCCAGGCGCGGTGCGCCCATTGCACTTCGGCCTCGAGCGGCGTGCCCACGGATGGTTGAAGCAACAGCGCACTCACCGCGCCCGGCGAGAGCTGCAGCGGAACCCATTGCCAACCGCGGGGCGCGGGCAGCACCGGCTCGTGTTGCCGCAGCCACTCGAGAGCCTCGGACCAGGCCTGGAGCGCCAACGCGATTTCGGCGTCGCTTCCCGGATGCTCCTGGAGCATTGCGCGAACCATCGACGCCGAGGGCGTCACAGGCACACACCGATGAGCAGTGCGGGGCATGCTCAGCGCACCTTGAAACGCGGATACGCGAGGCCTGCGGGCCCGAAGACGTGCCCCCGAAGCGCAAGCCCCCTGCGCTTGCCGCGCGAGAGCACGGTCTCTTGCGCGGCCACCCGTTCCGGATGGGCTTGTCGATGGCACTGGGCGACGACGTCTACGAGCACCTCGCCCATGAGCGGGTGCACGCACGCAGAGAGCTTCGCCGGCAGCTGCTGGAACTTGGCTGCTGCGTCCACAAATCGGCCCAGGGAGAACGACTGCAGCAGCGCAAGCATCGTCTCGAGCGCCTCCCCCGAGAAGCTCTCGCGCAGACGAAGGGCCTCAGCGGCCTCGTCGAACTCGAGCAGTGTCGTGCGTTCGATGAGCATCGCTCAGACCCCCGTCACGTAGCCCCGGAACGTGAGGCTCACCCGGGGGCCGCAGATGAACCCGGCCTTGGGGATGCGGTGCTGGTGGGTGCACTGCATGCCGGCGTGCATCACGCACAGGCTGCCGTGGGCGAGCTTCAGGCGTGCCACGTCGCCGGGCGTCTCGTTGGCGCGGAACCAGATGTCGCGTTCGGCGCCCAGCGTCACGATGGCGATGGGCCGCGCGTCATCCATCTCGGGGCTGTCGTCGGCGTGCCAGCCGAGGTGGTCGGAGCCGTCCTCGTAGCCGTTCAGGAAGCACACCTCCATTCGGGCTGCGAGGTGAGCTTCGATGCGGCTCTGCAGCTCTCGCATCTGCGGATGCCAGTCACGCGGCAGGTACTCGCGCACGCCCACGCCCCGTCCGTAGACGTAAGGCACGGCGATGTCGTTGGCGTAGTACTCTCGGCGAGGCGTGCTGCCCCTTCGCTCCCACTCGAGCTCGGACCACAGCGTCTCGAAGGCGCTGTCGGCCGCTGAAACGAAGCCTGGGACGTAGCTGACGGGCATGCCGCCGATGTCGATGAAATTCACGGGGTCCTCGAAGAAAAGCCGCCGCACGAGGCGGCACCTTCGATAGGAGCGCCCGCGTGCGGCGAGGTTCCGAAGACCCGCTAGGCGCCTTCGAGTGTGCGCGGCTCGGCTACTGGCCGGGAAATGCGGGGACCGGACCGCCCAGCGCCTGCACCAGCTCGTCGAGCGCGACCTGGACCTTGCGTTCAGCGGCCGTCTGCACCTGCTCGAGCATCGCGGTGTTGCGGTGCGCGACGAGCTGATGCAGCTGGGCGCGTTCGGCCTGCACGCGCGCGAGCTGAGCGTCCAGCTCCACGATGCGCGCCTTCATCGCCCGCAGCTCCGGCTCCTGGTTCCACAGCGCCTCGACCTTCTCGCGGCGACGCGAACGGTGCTGCAGTTGGGTGAGTCGAAGCTTCTCGCGACGCGCAAAGAGCCGCGCGATGCGCGGTGCCCGCTTGAGCGGCACCCGCACCCGCATCAGCACGCGTCGCTCGTGGACCTGCGGCTGCTCGAGCGAGCCCTCGAGCTGCTCGAGCGCCTGCGCGAGCACGGACAGGCCGCTGTAGGCCGAGTGGGCCACGATGCGCGGGCCCCCCACCTTGGAGGTGAAGGTCACCTGCAGCTCGATGTCGAGCATCACGGCGTCGCGAACGGCCAGGGGCGCGGTGAGGCTCGCCGAACGGGGCACCAGGCGCAGGGCGCCCGGCTGGCCGTTGGCCAGCGCACAGGCCTGGCCGAGCAGCCCGAGCAGGGCCGTGCGCAGGCCCTCGGCGTCGGCTGCGCTCGCCAGGGCGGATTTGAGGCCGGCGGCCAGGGCCGCGGCGCGGGGCAAGTCGATAACTGGGGTCATGGCAGGGCCTCCAAGCGGGGCCTGAACGCCCGGCGAAGTCCCGGCAAGACGCCAGGCAGGAAATTTCGAAGGGCTTTCTGTATCACTGGATAGCGCGGCGCGTTTATTCCCGCACTCCTCGCCCGCCCCAATGCAAGAGGCCGCCGCAGCCCTGTCGCTGCGGCGGCCTGCTGCGAGAGCAGGGGTGCTCAGGCGTCGGGCGCAGCCGGCTCACGCAAGGCGTCGCGCACCGGCGCATCGTCCTCGCCCAGCAGCGCACGGTCCCGCACGTTTTTCTGAACGGCCACCGAGGAGAACAGGCTCAGCACGAACGCCATCGCGTAGAAGCCCTTCTCGGAGGGGCTCAGCTCGGCGTTCCACAGGCCGACGGTGGTCAGCAGCAGCGCGATGCCCAGGGCCACCCAGCTCAGGCCGTAGTAGATGTTGGTGACGGGAATGCCTTCCAGACGGTCACGAACGGCCTTCTGCAGCGAGATGGCCGCATACAGGCCCAGCACCAGGCAGGCGAAATAGAAGCCCTTCTCGCTCAGCTTGAGTGCCGGGGCGTTCCACAGGCCCGCCATGAAGCCGACGGTGCCGATGAGGAGGCTCAGCCACGAGGCGGCGATGAACGCGCCGGAGGTGCGAAGAACGGGGGTGGACGATTGACGCATGACGGTGCTTTCTGGATGAAGGGTGCCGATGTCTCGTGTAGCGAAGACTGTCGGCAAGACAACGAAAATGAGGTTGAAATCAGTGAAGTATCGAACATTGATACCGACAGGCGCGCGACAGGCGCCCACCGGGCTCAGAGCGAATCGAGGTCCACGGGGGTGGTCTTGGCCGTGCCGTTGCGAACCGCCTCGACGCTGGCGTGCAGCTCGGTGAGGAACGCCTCCCGGTCCTTGCCCGCGCCGTGGAAGGACAGCTCCCAGAGGACGGCGTGCAGCAGCTCGAAGAGCGTGAGCTCGGCGAGCTCCACCGCGTCGCGCTCCCGGCCCCACTCTCGCGAGTCGAGGTCGCCCTCGCAGATGAGCACCTTCGTGCGGTAGCGAAGCGGCAGCCCCAGCAGGCTTGCGGGGCTCGCGGTCGAGACACCCCACTGGATGCGCGAGCCCGCACGGTGGATGACGTGTCCGTGGTCGAGAACGTCCGCTTCGAGAACCGGGCCCACGCCGTGGAAGGAGACGTGCGCGACGCCTTCGAGCACATGGGTCTTGGCGTTGCGCTCCCAGATGCGGTAGAGCTCGAGGTACTCGATGCGCTCCTCGGGGGGCTCGTCCGGAGCGACCCAGGGACCTGCTGCCTTGGCCGCACGGACCTCGGCAAGCAGCTCCACTGCGAAGTCGCGTCGGAACACGGCAAGCAGCACGTGGTCCCGCTCGAGCAGCTCGAAGAGGTCGGCGAGGGTCACGCCGTCTTCGAGCGTCACCTTCTCACCCAGGAACTCGCTTGCGCGCTCCGTGACCGGGTGCGGGACGTATTCACCGTGCTCGGTGGCCTCGTCGTACTGCCAGCGCCAGTTCACCAGCGTGCCGCCGGCGCTGAGCCACAGGCCGCTGCGCGGCTCGGGAGAAGAGGATTGAGTGCTCATGCCCCTTCGAGCGCCCGAGCCGCCAGACGTTCCCGCCCTGAGCATCGGGCCGTGGAGTTCAGGGCTGCAGCAACGCGCTCGCGAAGAACTCGTCCAGCGTCATCACGTCCGGCATCGACTCGTAGAACCAGGCACCCCCGTGCCGCAGGTACCGCGGGTCGTCCGAGCGCTCAGGGGAGCCCTCGGTTCGGCAGTAGAACGCCGAGGGGTCGAACTCGTGGCCCAGGAACTTGACCGGATACTGCCCGGACAGGAATCCCCTGCGAATGACGGCCATGAAGTCCTCGAGGAGCGCTTCGGCGCTCGAGTACTCCACCGGCAGGGTTTCGGTGCAGCTGTAGGTGCAGTGGTCGGAGACCTGGAATCGAAGAATCAGTCGCATGGCGGGTCGGGGGCAGAAGGGGGCGCGGCCGAGGGTTCGGGCGGCACGCAGCGGGGCTCGGCGAGTCTCAGGAGGTCGAGCCACCGCTCACGGGCAGGCTTCGGACTGCAACGCAGCGCGAGGCGCCTTCGAGCTCACTGTATTCCAGCTCGAGCCGCTCGCCGGGCCTCAACACCGAGAGCATCGCAAAAAGCGACTCGCGTGCGCCGGCCATCCCTGCTCCAACCAGGCTTAAGGGGTCGATGACGTGCCGCTCGTCATCCTGCCAGAGCTGAACGACGAAGACGGACTGGCCATTGCGCACGAAGCTGCCGATGCGCTCGACCGGACCGGTGACGATGCGCGCGGCGGACGGGCTTGTCGAGGGGGCCACAGGGCCGCGGGCAGACAAGGGAGCGTTCATAGGGACAAGGAAGGTTGCAGCAGGAGCGCCGTGTGAGCCGGCAGCGGCGTGCGGGTTCCGCGGCCAAATTCCGCCGGGCCTGGCACGAGCCGGGAGCTGGGAGTTGGTAGCCGGGAACCTTCGCGATGCGCCGGGCTCCATCTCATTGCTCGCCCCGGTAGCTCAGCGGCCGAGAGCAGCGGTCTTTAAAACCGCCTTGCGCCTTTGCGCGCTTCATCGCGGGTTCGAATCCCGCCCGGGGCACCAGTGCTGCGTCGTGCGCCGCCGACGCGTTGCGCCCGCCGGGCCCCTGCCCGCACGAGACCCCTTCATCCGGTTCACCTGTTCCGCCTTCGGGCCATTCATTCTGCTACGGCCGACCTTTTGTGCCGGCGCCCGCACGCCGTCCCTTCCGATGCCCAACACATCCTTGCCCCTTGTCCGAATCCGGGCCTCGCGCGGCTCGTCCGACTGCGATTGCTGCGGCTGGTACGACCATGGCAGTGCACGCATCGAGCTGCCCGACGGCCGAGTGCTGGAAGCCTGCCATGACGGCCACTTCGGCTCGGGCTGCTGGTCGGGCACGGACGAGCAGCTCTACTTCTGGACCCTGCAGGGGCTGGGCTTCGAAGTCCGGGTCAACGGCGAGCCCCTCACCGAGCGGCTCTACATGGAGCGCGACGGCTGCGGCGACTGGCACGTGGTGCCGCTGCACGAAGGGACTGCGACGGTCATCGACCTCATCGTGCAGACGATGCCCGACCCCGAGGCTCCGGAGTACGACGTACCGGTGAGCGTGAGCTGGCAGTCGCCCGACGGACGGTCGACCACCTTGGAGGCAGACCCGACGGGTCGAGGGGCATGGAACGGCGACACCGACATGCTCTACGAGCACTTGCTGCGCGAGCGCGCCCGCCTCGAAATGTTCTGAGGCGTCCGCCCGCAGCAGGCCGACAACCTGGCCAGACTGCGTCTGGGGCTCAGCCCTCGCCGAGCAGCGCGCTCACCTGGGTTCGGAAGGCCGTCGCGCCGCCCATCGCCGGATGGCGAACGCACGCCACCTCGAGCCCGAGCCCCTGCAGCGTGCGCTGGGCCACGCGTCCGACTGCCACGACTCGGGCGTTCGGAAAGAGGGCGAGAAACGCCGGCAGCAGGGGAGCGGCCGCCTGCAGCTCGCGATTCGTCGGGGCCCGGTTGGAGAGCGCCTCGCCCGACTTGTGCGGATGGAACGGAAACGCGTTCCAGAAGACGAATTCCCTGGAGTCGAGCCCCAGCCCTGTGAGCAAGGACCAGGCAATCGTCGCGGTCGGCTCGATGGCGCCCTGCGGGTGCAGGCTCGTGCGGCTCGTCTGGTGCTTGGTGCCTTCGAAGACGTCGCGGGCAGGCACCGCCGGGGAGCGGTCCAGCAGGATGCGCTCGGAGGTCATCGCAATGCCACTGAACTTGCAGCCCTGGTAGCCCGGGGCTTCGCCCACCAGGACCAGGCGCGCCCGCTCGACACGCTCCGACAGATAGCGCAGCAGGTGTTCACGTCGATGCCCGGCCGCAGCCTCGTCGGCGTCGTGCGCCGCATCGACATCACGCCACGGATTGAACACATCTGGCAGCGCGGCCATCGAGCCCAGCGCCTCGACGAACCGCACGCACGCCTCGTGAGACCGGGGCGCCGCAGGGGTCGTCGGCACAGCAGTGTCGCATGAGGGTGCCGAAGTCATCGGAGGGGAGTTTGTCATGTCAGTAGCGTAGCCATCAGAGGCCGTCCTCGCTCGTTCGATGCGGTGGGACGGGGTAGCGGACCGAGTTGTTGCTCGGAGGTTCCGGGTGCAATCGGGGCCTGGCGAACCCGCGCGCCGGCTGGCGCGGCTGCCTTTTTCCGGGGCGGTGTCCGGCAAGCGTGGTTCGCCAGGCCGAACCGCCGAACACCGGACTGCGAGCCCCGGCAAAGCCGGGTGTTCCCGCGCACAGCCCGCTCCTGCGAAGAGCGCGGGAACACCTCGAGCCCTTGCGGCTCCGAATCCTGATTACACGCCTGAGCCCGAGCCGGAACAGGCACCTAGCCCTGTGGAGCCTTTCGATGACCCTGGAACCCCGTACCGTAGAACCCGGATTCGCCAAGCGCTGGAGCCGCCAGGCGCTCGAGCTCGTGCTGCGCTCGTTCCATTCGTGGTTTTCGTTGGGCCTGGCGATGACGGCGCTGCTCTACGGGGTTTCCGCGGTGTGGTCGCCGCTGGTGCTGCCGGCAGGCATGTTCTGCGTGGCGCTCTCCACGTCGATGGCCCGGATGTCGGACCTGAGCACCGTGTCGGTGGACACCTTCGTGCAGGCCGTTCGGGACGCGGCGCTCTACGCGGCGAGACTGGTGCGCGAGCGCATCGTGATGCTGGTGGCCGTCCTCGTGGTGGGTGAGCTCATCGGCCGCGCCCTGATGTCGGCGGTCAAGGACGCTCCGGCCGTGCCGGCGCCTGACCTCGGAGACCCGCTCACCTGGCTCGTGGGGCCGCAAAGCCCCCTGGTCATCGCCGCCGCGGGCCTGTACGTGGGCGCGATGTTCCAGTGCGCGAGCTTCGGACTGGCGGGCCTGTCGTATCCGCTGCGCCAGAAGTTCGGGTTGGACTACGGCAGCGCGGAGAGCCTTCTGATGAAGGCGAACCTGAAGAACCGCGAGGCCAGCCTCTTTCTCGAAGCGGTGCTGATGGGCACGATGATGCTGTCGGTCATCTTCGTGCCGGGGCTCGTCCCGTTTGCGCTGTGCTTCATCCCGGCGCTCCTCTACGTCGCCTACCGCGACATCTTCGAGCACGGCGATGGCAACACCGCCGAAGTGCGCGAAGGCGCCACCCGACATGCTGCGATGGGCGCAGGCGCCTGACATCGAGGCCTTGCCCGGGTCGTGACCGGGGCGGTGCGTTTCGCCGGCCCCTGGGGAACCCCGGGGCCGTTCGCTACTCGGATGTATCAGGACAGTACCTGAGGACACCCCTATGAAACGAGAAGACTTCGAAGCGATGGGCGACCGCCAGAAGGCGTTCGAAAAGCGTCGCACCGACGAACGGCTGATGCCGGGCCTGCCCGTCATCGTCCGCCTGGACGGTCGCGCCTTCCACACCTTCACCCGGGGGCTCGCACGCCCCTACGACGAGCGCCTGTCGCGCGCCATGGCCGAGACCGCCAAGTACATGGTGGCCGAGACCCACGCGAACATGGGCTACACCCAGTCCGACGAAATCACGCTGGGCTTCGCCAACACCGACCCCACCAAGCCGATGCTCTTTGACGGCAAGGTCTCCAAGCTGCTGTCGGTGCTGGCCGCGATGGCGACGGCCAAGTTCAACGACGAGATTCGCACCCGAATCCCGGAGAAGGCGAAGCTGCTGCCGCTCTTCGACGCCCGCGTCTACGAGCTGCCAACGATGGCGCTCGCCGTCGAGAGCTTCGTCTGGCGCGAGGCCGATGCGACCCGCAACAGCCTCACGATGGCTGCGCACGCCTACTACTCCCACAAGGAGCTGCATCGCGCGGGGTTCGCGCTCAAGCACGACATGCTGCACGCCAAGGGCGTGAACTGGGCCGACTACCCGGCGTTCTTCAAGCGCGGCACCTTCGTGCGGCGCGAGACGGTCGAGCGCCTGCTCACCGAAGCCGAGCTCGCCCGCATCCCCGAGAAGCACCGGCCCACGGGCCCGGTGATGCGCTCGGAGCTGCGCGAGCTGGACATGCCGCCGCTGTCGCGCGTGACGAACCTCGTGCAGGTCCTCTTCGAGGGGGCTGCCCCGATGACTGCGGCCGAGACCGCCGCCAACGTGAACACCGAGACCCCCGAGGACTGACACCATGCCGAAGACCGCCCGCTACGCAGACGCCGTCTGCAGCCTGAAGACGCAGATGCAGGCCCTGGTGCGCCAGGCCGCCACCGACCTGGGGTCGGTGAAGATGCGGCTGCAGCACGCCGACAACTACTGGACCGTCACGGTGCTGCCCGACGGCACGGTGCTCAACGAGGACTACGCCGAAGACGCCCGCGGCTCGCGCTCGCGGCTGGAAGACCTGGCCTTCTGGGAGCTGGCCCACCTGGTGGATACGCTCTGAGGCCCCAGGCCGCACCGCGCTCTCATTCGAAGACCGCCTGAACATCTGTTCAGGCGGTCTTTTTCTCGTGCGAAGCGGCTGCGCGGGCCGCGCTCAGTACTTGAAGAACACCGTCCGGGTCTCGGTCACGCAGCCGAACTTGCCGGTCTGCTCTCGTGCCGAGTCGCGCACGACCTCCACCACCCGCTTGCCCGGTCCCAGCCCCGCACGACGGTTGACGGCCTCGCAGACTTCCTGACTCACCGGAACGGTCTCGGCATGAGAGCGGTCCTCGCCGTCCTTCCAGCCCGGAGGCACCGAGCGCAGGTACCCGTCTTCCCGAAGGTGCTCGAGGCTGGGCGGTGCGCCCGAGTCCTGCATGCCATGAAGGCGGGCGGCGCCGGCGACCTGGCTGCCCTGGTTGAGAACGCGCACCTGCTCGATGCCGGCTCTCCCGTCGGCCACGAATCGACCGGCGATGTAGCCCATCGCAAGCAGCGCCGCAACCGCACCGAAGAGCGCCAGCACCTTGCGCGCCCGCGCCAGCTGGAAGAACGGGGACTGCTTGCGCATGTGAGGCAGCAGTCTCGCAGGCATGGCGTCGTACTCCCTGGGCGCGTCGCCAGGCGACGCACCCAGGGGTTCGAGAGGCGGTGCTCGGCGAATCATGGGCAAGCTCCTTGCGCAGCACCGGGGCGGCACAACTCGAGCCTGCGCAGCAGCATCGGCAGCGTCGTAGCCTGGACCAGCAGACTGAAGACCACCACCGCATAGGTCGCGCACAGGATGAGCGGCTTTCCCGAGAACTCGGGCAAGGACAGCACCAGCGCGAGCGAGATGCCCCCGCGCAGGCCGCCCCAGGTCATCACGGGGCCGGCCCCGGGAATTGCACCACTCACCGGCCGCAGGACCGCAAGCGGCGCGACCACCGATGCCCAGCGAGCAGCGAGCACCAGCGGAATCGCCACGAGCGACAGCAGCGCCGTCTGCAGGGGCACCTCGAGCGAGAGCAGCATCAGCCCCATCAGCCCGAAGAGCACGAGGTTCAACAGCTCGTCGATGAGGTCCCAGAACTGAAAGAGGTGTTCTCGGGTCTTTTCGCTCATCACCGCCCGCACGCCATGGTTGCCGATGACCAGGCCCATCACGACGACCGCCAGGGGCGCCGAGACGTGCAGCGCCTCGGCGAGCGCGTAGCCGCTGATGGGAAGCGCCAGCGTCACCAGAATCTCCACCGGGTAGCTCTCGATACCCTTCAGAAGCAGGAACGCCGCATACCCGCAGGCCAGGCCCAGCGCCACGCCGCCCACGATTTCCCGCGCGAGCATCGTCCCGATGGTGGCAAAGGAAGGGTCCGCCGCGCCCTTGGCGACCGCCAAGGCGGCCAGGAACGCCACGACGGCGGTGCCGTCGTTGAAGAGGCTCTCGCCGGTGATGGCGTTCTCCAGGCTCTGGGGCACGCCCGCCTTCTTCAGCACGCCCAGCACCGCGATGGGGTCGGTGGGCGAGATGAGCGCGCCGAAAAGCAGGCAGTAGACCAGCCCGACGTGCACGCCGGCCGCGGCCAGCGTCCAGTGCAGGCTCAGGCCCACGGCAAACATCGAGATGACCACGCCCACGGTCGCGAGTGCCAAGATAGGCAGCGCCTGCCTGGCCAGGCGCGCCACGCTCACGTGCAGACTGCCCGCAAAGAGCAGCAGCCCCAGCATCCCGTGGAAGACGGTTTCCGAGAAGTCGATGGCCTCGACGATGTTGCGGGCGCGCTCGGTGAGCTCGGGCACCCAGAGGGCCGAGACCGACAGGACGGCGGAGAGCACGACGCCCAGCGCCATGATGCCCAGTGCATCGGGGAGCTTCAGCAGGCGGTGGTTGAGATAGCCCAGCACCGCGATGAGCGGAATCAGGACGGCGGCGAGGTGGAACAGGGACATGCGGGCACGGTGCGGAGATGGGGTGGGCGGACTGATGTCTGTAGAGACCCGGGCGAGGAAAAAGTGCCGGGTTTGTGCGGGCCTGGAGGGCTTTGGCGCAGGGAACCCCGAACCCGTGCCGGGCTCTCATCGCTACACCTCATCGAGGACATTCCGTCTCCGACACGAGAACCCAACATGAACCCCAATCGACTGCAATGGACCGAGTGCACGGACGAGTTCGGCACCGTGGTCAAGAACCCTGCCCGCCAGGGCTTCTACTGGGCGCGCACCTCCGAGGAGGGCGAGCCGTTCGTCGCCGAATGGCGCGAATACGACAAGAAGACCGGCAAGCGCTGGTACCGGCACGTGGGCGAGGCGCCCACCGACGAGAAGAAGCCCGTGCTGCTCACCGAGGTGGTCGTCGCCTACGCGAGCGCGTCGCGCGACGACATCGAACGTTCGCTTGCTCGCGAGCTCACGCTCGAGGAGCGCTGGGAGGCGGCCTGCAAGGACCACCTGCGGCACCGCAACCTGTACCCCAAGTTCGAGGTGCCCGTGCCGGCGCGCCGCCTGGTCAAGCCCGGCGACCGCATCGAGTATGGGGCGCTGCGCAATTGCCGCGTGGTGCAGGTGCGTGACGAGGGCCGCCTGGTCGTCTTCTCGTACCACAACCTGAAGAGCAACTACGGCCGAGAGCTCGACCTGGGGACTGCCTACATGGCGGCCGACTGGTACTCGGTGGTGAAGCTGCCCGACGAGCCGGTGAAGCTCGCCCGCGTGCGCGAGCCGCGCATCTTCGACTCGTTCAAGACCTCGCAGCTCGACTCGCTCTTTCACAAGGTGCTCAACGGCATCAACGACAACCCCGACTACCAGCGGGGCTACGTGTGGACGTACGAGGACAAGCAGCGCCTGCTGGAGTCGCTCTTCGAGGGCCGGGACATCGGCCGCTTCATCTTCGTGAAGCGCCCCTACCCGCAGCTCGACGAGCTGCTCGACGGCAAGCAGCGCCTGAGCACGCTGATGGACTTCTACCTGGGACGGCTCGACTACCGCGGCCTGTACTGGGAGGAGCTGTCCACGCGCGACCGCGACCGCATCGAGAGCCGCTCGGTGCAGTACGCCGAGCTCGATGGCGACTCGTTCACGCCGGCCGACGTCCTGGACATCTTCCTGGAGGTCAACGCAGCCGGCGTGCCCCAGTCCGAAGAGCACCTGTCTGGCGTTCGCACCAAGCTCGCCGAGCTGCGCGCCCGCGAGGCCGCCGAGACGACCGATGCCTGAGCCAGGCGTCAACATCTTCTCGGGCGAGCCCGGGCTGGGTGCGGCGCTCACCAACCCGACCGAACTCGGTCGGGCCAAGGGCACGCTCACCCGTGCCTATCGCGTGACCTATGCAGGCAAGCTCTACGGCGATGCTGAAGCCGCCTACCAGGCGAACAAGTCGGGCGACGCCGCACGGGACGACCGCATGATGGCCGAGGTCATCTGCGCGAAGTTCGAGCAGCATCCGGCGCTGGCTGAAGACGTCGAGCGCCGCGGCGGCGAGGCCTGGCTTGCGCGCTGCACCCACATCACCGGTGCACGTTCGGAGTCGGCCCAGCGATGGGAAGGCGCGGGCCTCGAGTCGCGGTTCATCCGCAACCTCGTCGAAGGCTGGCGGCTCTACCGCTCGGGCGACCGGGCACAGCAAGGCCAACAACCGCTCTTCTGAGCACCCCTGCGTACCTTCTTCACGGGTCGACGTCTTCGGATGTCGACCCGTTTTCCTTGTGCGAGTCCGGCCGGGAGGCCTCCTCCAATCTCGGGTCGAAGGCGCTGAATCGCTACACGCGGGCAGGACAACTCCACGCGGCCTCACGGCTCGATGACACTCATGACCCCCGCACAGACCCCAAGCACCGACGACCTCGTCAAGGTCGAACTGGACGCCCTGCTCGCACGCTGCGCACGCGCCGGCATTCCCGAGAAGCAGGCCCGCTCCTCGCTTGCCCGGCTGGTCTCGGACGCCACGCTGCAGAACTGGATTGACGCCGAGCGCAAGCGCACGGCCGCGCTCGCCCTCACCCCGAAGGGCCAGGCCCTGCAAAGCGCCTTCGAGCTCCACCAGGAAAACGAACGGCTGCGGCGCGCAGGCCTCCGCCCGGACGAGACCGCGTTCCTCGCGGCCTGCCTGGAGTACCTGCGCATCGCGCACCAGGTGGCGCTCGGCGACACGGTCGAGGTGCATGGCTGGGCGAAACCCCGCACCGTGCGCCTGCGGCAGTTCCGGCTGTCGTTCGGCAACAGCGAGCACCCCGAAGACGCCTTCATGTGGTTCTCGGGAGAGCCTGTGCGCAACTGCCCTCCCCGGCGCGCCACGGACGACCATGGCTGCCCGCTGGCGACCCAGGTCTACAAGGTCTGAGACCAGGCCCTGACGACCCTTCGAAGCCCCTGTTCCTTGCGGACAGGGGCTTTTCTCATGGACCGGCGCTGGCGCTGGTCCGCTTAGAGGCGGCGCTCAGGCCGGAGTGCGCCAGGCGCCGAAGGCGTCGACCTGGATGAGCCGGTCGACGCGCTCGAGGTACTCCTCGACCTCGCGGGCCCCTTCTTCGGAGAGCGTGCTGCGCCAGTGCGCATCGCGAAGACGAGCGTTCTTCCAGCCCGAGCGCTCGAAGCGGCAGGCCGCTTCGTGGGCGAGTGCGAGGTCCTGGTGCACGCCGTGCGGCAGCCGCGCGCCGGGGAGAAGACCGTCCTCGAGCACCGCCAGCAGCTGCGGGTTCTCCAGCAACGCGCGGGCGAGCGCCAGGTGCTCCGCATCCGAGACCCTGCCTGCCGGCGCCCCGAAAGGCCTCACGGTCTGTGCGAGCCAGCCGCGCCACAGGGTGCCTTCGGCGTTGTCCACGAGCTCACCCATGGCCTGGGACGCCTTGGCGAGGGCATGGCGAGTGCTCAGGCGCACCAGCAGTCGCAGGTCTGCGTGCGCATCGCGGCCGTCCCAGTCGCGCTGCAGCGCATCGCGCACCACGGCGGCGGCCATGTACAGCCCCGAGAGCATGTCGGCCAGGCGCGCCGAGACGAGCTCCTCGCGCTTCAGGCGCGCACCCTTCTTCAGCATCAGCACCTCGCACAGGAACGAGAACGCCCGCGCAAGGCGTCTAGCCTGGCGAAGCTCGGTGCGCAGAAAGCCGAGCGCAGGCGGCAGCCCCCCGCCGGCCGGCGGGCACAGCGGATGCAGGTCCGCGAGCACGCAGTCGCCGACGATTTTGCGGGCATGCGCCCAGAAGACGCGGTCGAACTCGCGCAGACCCGCCTCGGAGGTGTCTCGGGCGCTGGCCATCTCGCGCAGCACGAACGGGTGCGAGCGCACCGCACCTTGGCCAAAGATGATGAGCGAGCGCGTGAGGATGTTGGCGCCCTCGACCGTGATGCCGATGGGAGCAAGCCCCCAGGCCGAGCCCAGCAGATTGGACGGCCCCTGGCAGATGGCCTTGCCGCCCAGGATGTCCATGCCGTGCGCGAGGTTGTCGCGCGCGAGCTCGGTCAGGTGGTACTTGGCGATGGCCGAGGCGACCGATGAACGCTCTCCCGCATCCAGCCCATCGACCGTGAAGGTGCGCACGCAGTGGGCGATGTGCGCCTGCAGCGCGGTACGCGCGAGGGGCTCGGCCACCGCGTGAAAGCGCCCGATGGGCATGCCGAACTGCTCGCGAACGCGCGCATATCGAGCCGTCGTCACCGCGGCGTGCTTGGCGAGTGCGACGCCCAGCGCGGGCAGCGAAATCGCGCGCCCGACCGCCAGGCACTCCATCAGCATGCGCCAGCCCTGTCCCAGCTGCTGCGGCCCGCCGATGACCCAGGACAGCGGAATCACCACGTCGCGCCCTTCGGTGGGGCCATTCATGAAGGCAGCGGTCATCGGACGATGGCGCCGCCCGGTCCGAACGCCCGGGTGGTTCGTGGGCACGAGCGCCACCGAGATGCCGAGTTCGGTTCCCCGTCCCAGGTAGCCGTTGGGGTCCCGGGTCTGGAAGGCGAGTCCCATGACGGTGGCCACCGGCGCGAGCGTGATGTAGCGCTTGTTCCAGGTGAGCTTCAGGCCCAGGCGCTCGACGGGCAGGTCGGTGCAGCCGGCGTCGGCGGCATCGAGCGCGACGACTTCACCCACATCCGGAATAGAAGCCGCGTCCGACCCCGCCCAGGGGGACGTGAGCGCAAAGCACGGAATCTCTTCGCCTCGCGCGAGGCGCGGCACCCAGTGCGCCCGCTGGGGCTCGGTGCCGTAGTGCAGCAGCAGCTCGGCCGGGCCCAGCGAGTTGGGCACCATCACCGTGACCGCAACCGAAGGCGAGACCGCAGCGATGCGCATCACGATGTCGGAATGCGCGCGGTGCGAGAACCCGAGCCCTCCGAGCTCACGCGGCACGCACAGCCCGAAGAAGCGATGGGTCTTCAGATACCGCCAGACGTCGGCGGGCAGGTCGCCCGCCTGGGTGATGGCCCAGTCGTCGAGCCGGCGAAGCAGCGGGTCGACGATGTCCTCGATGAAGGCGCGCTCCTCGGCGGACAGCCGGGAGGGCGTTCGCGCAAGGAGGTCGGCTGCCTCGAATCGACCCTCGAAGAAACGGGCCTCGAAGCCTGGGGTGCCTGCCTGCAGCGCGGCGGATTCGGTCGCCGAGAGCGTGGGCAGCGCGCGCCCGAAGGCGCGCTGGATGTGGCGGGTGAGAAGAGGTCGGCGAAGCGCAGGCACGGCAAGCACGCCTGCGACCCCTGCCGCCCCGATGAGAAGGGTTGTAAGCACGGGCATCTCCAAAATAGCACGGTCGTTCGTTTTTGGTATAGCACCCGACCGATGCTTTTGAGGACCCGATTGCGTCCTTTAGACGCTGATGCTCAACGCGAAGACCCGAAGGGTGGTGGCGCTTCGGTGCCCGTGCCCTGGAGCTCGATGGCGAGGCTGGAGCCAGGCTCGGTGACGCGCAGCAGACCCAGCTGGGCGCCGGGCTGGGTCGGGGCGAAGCGCAGCATCACCGCACACGAGGCGCCCGGCCCGAGCGCGGCGGGGCAGTTTGCATACATCCGGAAGACGCCTGGAGCGGCGTCGAGCTCGATGGCGATGCCCTGGACGGGGCGCTGGGCGGTGTTCGAGATGAAGACGGTACGCACTTCGGAGAGCGCTCCGCTCGCCGTGTCCTCGAATTCGACACGCAGGTGCGAGACCGAGAGGGGCGAGCCAGCCGCCCTACCCGGCTCGCCAAGAGGCGGCGGCGTGAGCGCGATGGCCTCCCCGGGACGAGCCTGGGAGGGGTGCGCTGCGAAGGCTCCCGCGGTCGCGGCCAGGGCAATGCAGCTCAGCACGGCGCGAAGGGCCTGGAGCCGGAAAGACGGGACGATTCGCATATCGAAACGAAACCAGGGATAGATGGCCTCGTGCGAGCCCCGCACGGCGGCAAGGTTCCCCGCTCTGAGGCGGGCGCGGGATTCACGGTCGCTACAGGAGACAGGTTTGCAGGGCTCGTCCTTGCGCAATGTTTCCTGTCAACGAAAGGTCATCAAGATGTTCCGTTCCCTCCTCGTCTGCCTCGTCCTCGGTGCAGCCGCTCTGTCCTCGCACGCCCAGGCCGGGCTGGTCCCCTCCTCCCAGGCGCTGTCGCTGCCCGACATGGAGCAGGCCGACCCGAAGATGAAGAAAACGCTCGAGTCCTCGCGCAGTCTGACGCTGCAGCTTCCCGGCTTCAGCAAGCACTTCAGCAAGGCGCCCTGCCACAAGCAGCCGTGCCGCGACTTCAACGAGCGCCACTGGGGCGTCGGCGTGCAGCTCGAAGACCCGCTCACCGGCAACTGGGACGGCTGGGTCCGCAAGGCCGCCGTCGGCCTCATGAAGGACAGCCTGGATGCGATGGGGCTCTACAGCAGCGTCACCTACCAGAAGCGCATCGTCGACGGCGACACGCTGTCGGTGGACGTCGGCGCCGGCGCCTTCCTCTTCTGGCGCACGCTGGAGTGGGACGGTCCGCACCGGCTGGTTCCGGGTGCACTGCCGGTCATCTCGGCCAAGCACAAGCCCACCGAGTTCGGTGCCAACCTGGTCATCGTCCCCGAGGTCAAGTTCTCGAAGCACCGCAAGATGCCCGGCGTGGCGTACCTGCAGCTCACGAAGGACTTCTGAAAAACGCCTTCTTCCGACCGCACGGCTCATCCCCGTGCGGTTTTTCCTTGGGCGACCGGGCCGCCCGGCGGGACCGGCCCGGCATCACTGAGGGGGAACACCCAAGGCCCCAGATGCTCTGCCGGGCATGGCAGACATCGTTCTCGTGGGCGCCGGTCCGGTAGGACTCTGGACCGCCCTTCAATTCAAGAAGCGCCGCCCCGGCGCGCACATCGTCATCTACGAGCGGCATCCGGTCTACGTGCGTTCGCATGTGCTGAGGCTGGACCACTGGTCGCTCATCCTCTATGCCGCCACGCTCAAAGACAGCACCGAGCGCGCGTTCTACCGGGACGTGACCGGCCGGGGCCTGGCCGGCACGCGGGCGCGCTTTGCCAAGTCGCTCTACCTTCGCACCAACGAGCTGGAGGCCGCGCTCAAGGCCCACGCGCAGGCGCTCGGCATCGAGCTGCGGCTGCTGCGCATCGAATCCGCGGACCATGCGCAGTCACTGCATCCCGAGTGTCGGCTCTTCATCGCCGCCGACGGTGCCCACAGTCCGTTGCGCACCGAACTCTTCGGAGCGGACGCGCTCGAGCGCACCGTGCTGCAATCGGTGCTGGAGCTGAAGTGCGAAGAACAGGTGCCGAACGCACCGCGCGCCCAGGCGCTGGACGCCCTGGAGCTATGGAGCCTGAACCGCACGCTCTCGCACACCGCGATGGAGCACGTCGGCCGTGCCCGCGATGGCCGCGCGCCGGTGACGCTTCGGATGTTCCTCTCGGAAGACGAGTACGCACGGCTTCCTGCTATGAGCTTCAAGGCGCCCCTTCACTTCGAGCCCGGCTGCCTGCCCGCGGACCTCGAGTGCGACGTCGGTGCCTACCTGGCCGCACGCGCCGCCAAGGGCGCTCGACTCGTAGAGGGCAGCGCGCGGCTCACCCGGCTGCAGCTCGAAATGTACGCGAGCAGGCGCTTCGCCACGATGCGCGGCGACATCGCCTGGTGCCTGGTGGGCGACGCCGCCATGGGCGTGCCCTACTTCCGCGCGCTGAACGGCGGGCTCATCCTGGGCTCACGTCTGTCACAAATCGTGGGCCGTCGCGCGGCGCTCACGCCCGAGCACCTGAGCCGCCGCATCGGGTTCTATGACGCTGTCCACCGGCCGATGCACGTGGCCACCGAGTTCGCGATTGCCCGCGGCAAGGACTGGCTGCTGGACGGATTCCATGCGGTTCGGGACTGGCTCTCGACCGAAGACGGCCTGCCACCGGCCTGCACCTCCTCCACCCTCGACTCATGAACACCACGACCCTTTCTCCGCATCTGGCTCCCCGAGACGTACGCGACCTGGCGATGCGCCTGCTGCAGGGCGTCGATGGCCCCACTGAGCGTGCTCGCAACGGGCAGGACCCCGACCTTGCCATCATGCTCGCAGGCCAGGGCGGCTGGAACATGGTGAACGTGCTGAGGACCGCCGCGATGTGCGCGTTCCTGAAGAGCCTGCCGGTCGACCATCCGGACGTAGTGCTGGTGCGCCAGGGACTGGCCGCCTACGGTATCCAGGCACCCGGGGCCTGACGAGCAGCCTGGCTCGAGCTGGGATTTGCTGCCCGTAGCCGCGGTGCGAACCGGATGAGCCCGTTAGAACGCGGCCGCGAGAGCGGCCGGCAGGTGTATCGTGAAAGCCGCTGAGGCTCGGCTTCAGTCGTGGATGACGATGTCGTCGGCCAGGCGCAGCAGCAGCGAGCGCAGGAAGTGCCGGCTCATCATCTCGGTCTCCGCATGCAGCTTGCCATCGTCGCCCACGTAGAGGTGCATCTGCCCGAAGCCGATGCCCTTGGCACCCCACTCGAGCGACAGGCCACCGGAAAGCGCCCCCGCCTCGCGGATGCCGATGAACCGGCCCTGGGTGGCGAGGATGCGCTCGAGCCACTGGCGGGACTCGCCGCGTGCCTCGAGAAACGCCTTGCAGTCGGCAGGCGTGGCGAGTGCCGCGATGGCCGCGCCGTCCTCGGGAAAATCGCCCAGCAACCGCTCGCGCACCCGCACCATGTCCTCATCGGTGATGGCCTGGCTCATCGCCTGCGGGTCCACGAATTCACCGAGACCGAACATGCGGGTCGCCGTGTCGGCGGGCGCATCGACGAGGCACAGGGAGGGCTTGACGGGGGCAGCAGACATCGGGTGTGGCGCAAGAAGGGGAATCGACGAGGGGCGCTTTGCTCGCAGGAGCAACGGCCGTGTGCTGCTTCGAGCCGCACGTCCGCCGAGGGTTCCCGACAGGGACCGGCGAGGCGCGGGCCCTGGGGGGCTCAGGCACTCAATGCCGAGTCCAGCGAACGCGCCGCCTCGAGGGGGTCGAACCACTGCTGCAGCTGCTGCACGAACCTCGCCCGAGCCTGGTCGGCACCCAGCAGGGTTTCGTCCTCCCAGGGCGGCATCAGGTGGCTGGCCGGCGCCCCCTGACCCCCGCGCAACAGGTACAGCCCGCCGCTCATCGAGACGACGGTCGAGCCGTCAGGCCGGTGCCGCAAGCCCGCCGAGGCATAGAGCTCCAGGCGCGCAACGCGGCTGCAGGCCCGTGTGCGAAGCTGCGCGCTTGCCCGCAGGCTGAGCCCGTTGCCCTGTGTCTTGAGCATCCGGCTGCTGAAGCCTACCGCCTGGATTGCATCAAGAATACGGGCAAAATGGGCCTCCACGTCAGGCTGGAGCTCACCGGGATAAGGAGGTCGAAGGGTCATGGAACGAGTGGGCCTTGAAGGACTCTCAGGCGAGGCCGCCTGATGCTTCATTCGAGTCCCGACATGCCTTTCGGTTCTGCTTCCAGCACGACACTTTCGCCCTCGCAGGTGCTCGTCGACCTCTTCGATGAAGGTGTGCGCACCGTCTCTTCGCGCATTGCCCACGTGCGGCTCGCGCTTTCCGGGACAGTCCGCGATGCGGCGCAGCAGACGGCCCGATGCGTGCTCGAGCGCACGTCGCTGGGCCCGCTCGAGGTCGATAGCCTGCGCTCGGCCGAGGCCTCGGGGCTCGCGGCTTCGGTTGCGCAGTGCCGTCCCGCGGTGCACGACGCCCTGCAGGCGTGGGGGCTATCCGCCGACGTGAGCGCGGAGCCCTCGCTGCTGGTCTGCCGGGGTGCGCGGTTTCACCACGATGCGATGGGCTTTGCCGACACGTTCTTCGTCGTGCTGTGGCTCGGCACGACGCCGGGGCTGGAACTGGTGTTTCCGCACCTCGATGTGCGCGTGCCGCTCGAGTACGGCACCCTCGTCGTCTTCGACAGCACGCAGCCCCACGGGGTGCTGCCGCAGGGCGAGAATGTGGCCGATGCGAGTCGAGCCCAGACCCTGGACGCACAGTGCTTCCTGTCGTGGGACGTACCGGTCCTGACCGAAGCCGCGGTCCGCTGGTTCGGGTTGACCCTGCATCTGGAAGGCCCGCCCGACGGCTTCACGGGTGGGCTCGCCTCGGCGGTGTCGTCCGACGAGGTCTGCGAGCGAACCGGCGCCTGGCGCTTTCCTGCGCAGGACCGTTGGCCTCGAGCGCAAGTCGACGTGCTGGCCGACTGAGGCCCGGGGCCGGCCACGTAGGCCGGGCGCAAAGGATACGGGCGCAAAGGACCCGGGCGCCTCGAAAGGCGCCCGGATGCGTGCCCGATGCAAGTGCGCTCGAGCGCTACTGCATCACGATGGCGCCCGGGTTGCCCGTCGAGTAGACGCCGCCCTGTCCTGCATTGGTGGGTCGGTCTGCGTCCGAGCCGTTGGCCGGCAGTCGGCCGTTTCCGTTGCCATCGCCACCGCGGGTGAGCACCGGATTCACGACGGTGCCCGTGAGCGCGAAGCCCAGGCCCCCCGTGCCGCCGTGTGTGCCGGACAGAAACATGTTCGCATTGGCGCCACCGCCCCAATAGCCTCCACCGCCGCCACCCGAGCCGTACTGACCCATGCCATCGGTGACGGCCGAGGCCCCGGTCATGCCGGAGGCGTTCTGGCCGGCCGAGGTCGAGGTCGGTGCCGTCACGGCATTGCCGTTGGCGACCGTGGCGCCGCCGCCTGCGGTGGCTGTGAACGGACCCGAGGAGTCGCCCGCCGCCCCGCCTCCGCCACCTGCAATCAGGAGGGCGTTGGCCTGGCTCGCCGCGCCCGCGAAAAGCCCGGACAG
>JACCDU010064198.1_pt1 | contig 136398 bp, 187 predicted proteins | sample 7446081 | NCBI WGS metagenome assembly JACCDU01 (sample SAMN15323447, study PRJNA562643) | freshwater metagenome | isolation source: river surface water | place: USA:Blue River Watershed | collected 2017-08-17
GCAACTGGCAAGCTTTTGCGCCATTATTATAAGCCCGAAAGATTCCAGCCGCAGATGACGCGCAAACCTTTTGCGAAAGCTGGGGCGATTTATAAATACAAGGGATCAAGCGAACAACTATATATGATTATTGATACTGATTATGGATTTATGTTGGTTTCTTTGTCTTCTGGAGTGCAACATTATCCGTCAGTTGAAAAACTAGAAAATACAATTGGCAATACAGAGGATCTTTTTGAGCGCGTTGCAGATTCTTTGGCTGAATATATCGCAAACGAAACATGAATCCAATAACCATCAAATACAAACCCCGCAAACCTCGTTTGCGCCGTAGAATGCTCTTGGAGAGAATGGACATTGAACTGGTCGCAGAACAATCTTTGGCCAAAAGACAAAACAAAACCAAATGAAAACCCGCGAACAGGTTCTAAAAGAAATAGACGAAAGAATTGCTTTGTGGTTTAAGGATTTGTGGCTTGAAACGCCTTTAATTCAATATCTTGGATGGACAAAACATCAATTCAATTTATTCGATCAAAAAGAAATCATCCCAAATGAATATTGGGAATTAAATGAAATTAAAAAACCCGATCCTTGGATTGTATGCGCGGCAAACAAACACAAAAAATCTCATCTAATTATCTGTGGGGCGCGACATTGGGACTCTTTAATGCGCGGCCAAGTAGAAGCAATGGGCAAATATGATTACAATGATTGGGACACTGGATTTGTCGATCAGTTTGGAGAGTATTACGATAGGGAAGAGGCGTGGGTTGTGGCAGAAAGAAACAATCAAATTGTTAGGAGGGTTGGCGGCGATAATGGATATTTGTATTCTGAGAATTTATATTGACAATCGGCACAAAGTATAGATACTAAAAACATGAACAACAAAACTGTAACACCACACGAACTGCAATACCAAGAAGTTGTTACCTGCGACAACGAGCGTGAAGCTATTGACGTATTATTTCGGAAGGTATTCGGCTGCGGGGTTGCGTATACGGAGCCAGAGCATGAGTTTTGCCGCCAACTAAAGCGCGAGCTTGCCGAGGCGCGGGAGCTACTTCGTTTGCAAAATAGATGCCTTGAGGACACTAATTCTGCAATGGCTGAAAACATTTTGCTTCGGGAGAAGTTGGAAGATGCGGAATCTGAGATTGAGGCGTGTCACAGGTCAGTTGATAGTTACATTGACACAGTTTCTGACTACAAATTAAACGAGCAACGGATGCGGGTTTTATTGTCTTCATACAAAAGTCAAGTAACACGGTTGGAGCAGCACCGCGACAGTCTGGCAGATCTGCTTCGGGAGGTATTAGATGACGGCCTGCTCACAAACATGAACAGTTGGAGAACCCGCGCCCTCGCCGCCGTGGAAGGGGGGTCGATTGATGCATTTGCCAAGGTCAGATTACCTGACACCGATTACATCGCAGCCGTGGAAGGAAACCAATCGAACGCAGAGCGCGCGCAGCCGCACACGCTGGACTCCGATTCGTGAGTGACGCTCCAGCGGGTTACATGGCGCGTCTTGTTAGCCTTCTTCGATGATATGACAATGAAAATATACACCAACACAAAAGCTCAAGGCCACTATCCAGTCGGATTTGCGGCAATAGTAGTGGCACCATCGCCAGAACACGCGGCTTCTGTATTACGGACTAAAATGGAAGCGTATGGGCTAGATTCCAAAACCGTAATACCAGAAGACTTTGAGGAAGTCACAACCATGAATCCGCATGCCATAATTTTGAACGATGGAAATTATTAAGGCTAACACCAAGGACATTGGCACAACGTGACCGATGCTGCCGACACAACCCTATCCCGACACCATTTTCCTGACGCCACGAAAAAGGTTGACAATTTCCCAAATATATAAACAATAAAAACATGGAAAACAAACAACAACTAATGGAGCGCGTCTTTACTTGGGTGGAAACCGCCGCCAAAAACATTGGAGACTTTGCGCAAGAACAAATTCCTCCTTTTATTCATGAGTTTCTTCAATGGAAGTTTCTTGAAGCTGCTATTGACATTAGTTGTTGGGTTGCCTTTTGGTCTGGGCCTGTTGTTGCCGTATTGATTGCGGCACTTATAGGACGAAAGAGACTAAAGAAAGATGGTTATGCTGACGAGCATACGCAGGGTTTGTTTGGTTGTGCTGGAACTGTCTTAGGATTAATTTTAATATTTGGAGCCATATCGTTTCCTAGTAAACAAATCAAAGACATGATTCAGATAAAAGTCGCCCCCAAGGTCTATCTTGTTGAAAAAGCCGCAGAAATTATTCAAAAAGCAAAATAAATGAACGTAGCCTTTTACAATCAAAAAACCCGCAAATTTAGAATCGAAAACATGCCTTGTGTGCCAAACTTGGGCGACCGAATCCACTTATTCAACAATAAAGAATCTTTTGGAACGGTTCAAGAGTTGGTGTGGTTTCCTTGTGAAGAATATCTTGACGATGTTGTGGGCGGGTCTTTCCCTCCAATGTTGAAGGTGGATGTGTTGGTTGTGGTGTTTTAATCATATGAATACTTATAAAATAATCTTGTTGTGCTTTTTGGTTTGGTATTTTGCAATGCAAATAGCAGATCTTATCTCAGAGGCTCAAAAGCGAAATCTGCCCACACCAGTAATCATTGGCTGTTTTGTTGGACTTTTTGCGAAAAACGCCACGTTGATTGTTTTGGCGGTTTTGAGTTGACAATCCGCTCAAAATATATAGACTAAGAATATGAAAATCATTTCCTCAATTATAGCATTGATGCTTTTGTCTTGTGATAAACAAAAAACCCACGACACCTCGTTCGACTCTTTAACTATTCGCGTTGTCGATGGTCATGAATATGTGGTATTTTATTATGGCTACGGGTCAGATTTGGAGCATCACGCGGGTTGTAAATCATGTAACAAGAACCGATAATTTAAAATAATAAAAAATATGAAAGAATTCTTGGTGAAATTTGAATGTGAGTATGATATTGGCGGCGACTTTGATAGTGGTCGCGGTGATCTATTGTGGGTCGAGGCCAATAGCTATGCAGAAGCTACACACAAAGTTCTTGATCATTTGAGGCAAGATTTTGGTGATATTGATGAAGAGCTTGTATGGTTTAAAGCAAAACCGTATGTAATCAAAAATCTATAATTTTAAACATTTAAAAACAACCTATTATAAATTATGAAAGAACAAGTAATCCGTTACGATGTATACGACAAAAGGAACCGTTGGATGGGCAGTTATTCAACTTCTTTGAGCCGCCCAAATCAGCCTTCTGCCCTACAAATGGCAGGAATTAACTGTAAGCAAACCCAAGGGAAGCTCATTGCAGTCCATGAATCGGGCCTAGAAGAAGAGGTCTTGAATCTGATAATTAAAAAAGAAACGATTAAATAATAATTTAATATGAGTGTGGCAGAAATTGAGTTTTGGAAGTGTGTGGTTGAATGGTTTGGTGGGATAGTTACTGTTGTGGTGTTTTTGATGATTGCTTATAGGATTTATAGGTCTATGTAATAAGAGAGTAATAAGAGAAAATTCCTAGTAGAATAAAGGATTTTTTAATATTAGAGTATAGATAAGATGAAGAAGAAAGATATAGTAAGAATAGCGGTGTGTTTGAGTGTGTTTTTGTGTGGATGGGTGTTGAGTGGATCTACCCCACGCCCTAAATAAAAAATAACCCCTCATTCTAACACAAATTCAACCCCCTGTCAACCCAAAAAACCCTTATTTTACAGTGCTTTTTTACTCTTTTTACATTGCTTGGTGGTTAATTGGTGCTATTGCCCATGTAATTCACGCCTATAAGAAAACAAATAAAATCATTGGTATTGATTTGATCTGTGGATTATGTTTTGGTGGAATATGGTTGATTTATTGGTTGGTTTCTATCTGTGGAGAGGTTGTAATTATTGAAAAGCGGCCCAAAAACCCCCAAGATCAACCGAAATAAACCTAAATAACACCAACATGTATATTTTTGGACGGTTTTTTTGTATTACCTTGGCAAAAAACGAGACACCATGTATATAATTGGACTAAAATTTTGCCCGTTTTTCGTCTTTTTTGCGTAATAAAGGGCGATTTTGGTTGACCTTGGGCTAAATAAGCTTAATAATGGCATTATGAGTATGAACCCCGTTTTGTTTCTGTTGGTCGTAATAACTGCATGGATGGGTAGTGGTGGATTGGCATGGCTTTACTTTTGTGCAGTAAGAGCTACATTGAAAGCCAAGTATCACCCGCTGCTCAAGTCTATGCTACAGGGGCCAATCGCATTAATCTTTTTGTATCGTCGTGAGCGCCAAATAAAAAGAGTATTGGCGGCATTTGAGAAGATCTTTGGGAGCGGCCCAATTAATACAAACGATTTCAAACATTAAACCAACAAATAACAAATAAATGAACGCGCCCAATCTCATGAAACAAATGAAGAACCAACTCGAAATGAACGTGTTGGTAATCAAGAAGTTTGCCACGCAAATCAACGATCCAGTTGAACGAAACCGAATCCTTAACCAAGCAAACAAGCTTCATGCCAGCATTCTTAGTGAAGGTTTTAATACACTGACAGAAGCAGAGGTTGCTTATCTTTGGGACATCTCAATGGTGATTTTGGCCGTATATCTGGACACGATGAACGACCCTGAGTTCTATGGCGTTTTCTTTGAAAACTAAAGCGCCGCAATGCAAATAACAGCATATATCTTTTTGTTCTTTTGGGGGCTGTTTTTGGCTCATGCATTTGGGACTATAAAAACCAACAGTATAATGACCAAGCTAATTACTTTCTTTTTGTTGATTACGTCTTGGGTTGGGGCGGCGTATTTATTTGGGGTTTTGCGTTGACTGGGAATTTAAAATCGGTATAGTATAGGCAAGATGAATGGTCCAACTATAACCGTTGTTTTGATTTTGATTGGTCTGGTGTGTTTCTTTGTTGAAACTTTTTTTCACAAAAGATATTGACATCTGGGCAAATCGTGTTAACGTTCGCGCATATGAACTACCTGATATCACATTACGGCGCTGGCATTGCTGTCGGCCTTATTCAAGAAGATGGCGCACAAGAAGACATGACCTTGGCCCATAATCTATTCAACTCCACAGTCCACGAAAGTCTCTTCCACGGGGCCATTCTATTTGACAGCGTAAAACAGTTTCGGCGCTTTTTGGCTTATAAGGAGTTCTTTAAGGTGCGCATGGGGCATATCACCAAAAAAGAATTCAGCTATTGGAAGTATGCATTTAGAAAGGCGCGCGAAATCATGCAAACCAATTGCCGCCAAAACAACTTCATGTTCCAAATCACTGCGGCCAATAGTAACTATAACCTAGGGGAACATCAAGACGAAACTGATTATGAAAGTTAAACAACTGTTTAATCGCAAACCTTCAACTCATTGATCAACTCAAACAATATTTAAACAAATGAAACTATTTAATCTATTCCGCCGTAAACAACCCAAACTCGGCCCCTCTATCTTTTTCCAAAGATCTTGGTTGACAAAGCAGGTGGATGATGCTATCTATAAGGCGCAATTCAACCACGCGCTTGCATTGGGTGAAGTAAAAGAACAAAAGTAATTATTTTCCCTTTTTGTTTTTGCCGCAATAACTATCGGTCAACGAATGACAGTTTGGACACAGAAACCGTAAGTTACTTAACCTGTTATCGTTGTTGATGCCGTTGATGTGATCGAGATGTAAGCTTAATTTTTGTCCACTCCATTCATTGATACCGCATACTTCACAAACATAAGGCTTTAAATCATACTTTTGAATTTTTTTGTTTAATTTAAAAGAACTCAATGATCCATTTTCAACAAAAGCTTCTTCTATAGGAACTTCTGCTGCCCAATTATGAGTTTTGCCTTTCAAATGTCCCTGTCCTGTAAAATGATCGGTATTCAAGTTCAAACATTCAACCCTTTTGTCAAATCCAGAATAATTTCCTCCAGACGGCTTTAATCCCTGTTTTTTTAGGCATTGAGATACAGAAAAAGACTCAGCAACTATCTTTTTAAACTCTTCATTAGATACATTAGACTTACCTTTTAATTTTGTCGGATCGCGTCTTCCATTACACCAATCATAGACTGTTCTTTTGTTTGATCCAATACTGTCTGCTATTTCTTTATAAGATAAACCTTGCTCCCTTAATTCAATAGCCTTATAATACATGTCTTGTTTATTCATAATATATATTACACGCAAAAAAGAAAAACACTAAAAAAAACAAAACGGATGCGTATGCTAATTGGTAACGCACACGAACTTAAAATTCGTGGTTTCTCGGTTCGAATCCGAGCGCATCTACCATCTTTCAAGCCCGTCTCCTTAAATGGAGGCGGGTTTTTTGTTTTAGGTTCAATAGAGGTTGGCTAAATAACCCTAAGATTAAATCAAAAATTTACAAATATCATTTTGCAAGACAAAGTAAAAAATATAAGTCGTTTAGAATCAAGGAGTTATATAGAAGAGAAGATTTTAGGCGATTGATGTAAGTCGTTGATAGTGAGGGAGTTATGGCTTTTGGCCCCCCACGCCGCCGTAAGTCGTTGGTTTTCAAAGAGTTGTGGCTTGTCAATTTAAAACAATAAAAAACCCGCCCTCCACTTGGGAAGGCGGGTCGATCTACTAGTCCCCCACTAGCTCACGATCATTGCTCCAACACTGGTAGGATTGCTTGGATCAACCGCAACGGTATAGCCAAGGTCACGAATCAGAATGTCCCGAATGGTGAACAGCGGAGCGCAGGCGGGAGACATTGCGCTTTGCAGACGCTTGAGAGTCACCACGCCGCTCTTGCTGAGAGAAGCAACCTTGGCATCCAGAGCCTTAGCCAGAGTTTGACGCTCAGTAGTCACAGCCTCGCCCTTGGAGTCCACAACAGCAGACTTGATTTCATGCGAGTAGTCACTAATGACCTTGTAACCGCAAACCCGCATCTTTTGGCACTCGCAATCAAGAGGGACGCTCACAACGTCCTTGGGATTGACTTCGACAACCACGGTGCGAGAACCGAATTTGACAGCATAGTTATGCGAGCCAACATGCAGACCATTGGAACACTCATTCCGACGATCATCGTCAACCTCAACACGGTCGCATTCGATTTCTTCGCCAACACCATTGAAGATGCGGCCAGTATTGTCAACCTTGCCCTTCTTGAGCTTGGTAGAACCAGCCTTGCAAGACCAGTAATCATTATTCACTCCCTTGTAAGCAAGCAAAGTGCCATTCTCAGTGATGGGAAGTTCAGCATAAGAAAGGAAATCATAAAGCTCCTTAACAGCAGAACGCGAAGGGTTTTGGCGCAGATTGCGGATGAACGCTCCGAAGTGGTCGATGTTATGATCTTCGCGGATCATGCGAGACAGCTTCTCTTGAAGCGAACCAATGATTTCAACACCGTCAAGGGCAACAATGCCGTTGACAACAGTGAAGCCCTTAGCTTCTACGGCTTGGCTAAGGCTTTGCGCCTCAGTTTCGGTCATGGCTTGCTTGAAAGCATCGTCGTCGTTGTTGTTGATAGCGGCGAGAACCCGCTTGTAGCGAACGGATTCGCACGGGCAGGTATAGCGTTGGCCTTTAATGAAGGCGACTACTGAGTTGTTCGTGATAATGTGGGGATGTTTCATGGCCCTATTATGTAGGAATTGGGGGCGAAGTCAACACCTTTTTGCATTATTTTTTATTTTTTGTAACTGCTTGAATGTCAACGAGTTGCGGCGCGCGGCCCCCCGCGCGGCCATAACTCACTAAAAACCAACACTCTACAAAAGCAAAATGCCCCGCCCCAACGTATTGAGGCGAGGCGGGTTTCGCTAAGTTGCCACTAGGCGAAAATCTTTGCGGCCAGATCCTTGCCTTGCTTGACCATCGCAGGGAATCTATCAGAACCGTAGTAGTTTTGGAACCGAATCATTTCTTGTTCGATTTTGCTAAGAGCGTCCCAACGGGCTTGTGCTTGTTTGCGAAGCGACTCGGTAGCGGTGTCAGGCTTGAGTTGAATATCGGGGAATAGTTCGGTCGCGATTGAATTAAAATATCTGTTGCCCTTTTCTTGGTATTGAGAAACCGAATGAGGGGCAAACGACAAACACAATCCATTCTTAAACTCAAAATCAACACCATCACCCAGCCTTTCTTCACAGAGCTTTTTGAACTTGTCGGGGTTGAATGACTTATATTCAAGACCAGACTTCTTCCACAGTTTGCTATGGGAACCATAGGTGAAAACGATCTTCCAATCGGTCAACTGTTGAACGAGCTCGACAATCTTTTCCAACTTGTCAGTATCATTGTTGAGCGTTAGAATGGTTTTGCCATTGGAAATCAATTCTTGAACCTTGTAAAGAGAAACGGCGGTATATTTACAGCGGCGCGGGGAAGTGTATCCCATCAACTCATTGGCCGCAATTCCACAACCAGTGTTCTTGCTGCCAGTCGAGACTTGGCCCATGCGTTGACGGATTGCCTTTGCCTCTTCCTTGGAAACCTCGCCAGCCGCCGCAAACCAATAATCTGCGCCTTCCACCCACGACTCAGGAGCAGTGTGGCCCTTCACAACAAACAAAGGAGAAGGAATGTTGTTCTTTTCCGCGAATGCAATGAGGTGATCGTAGCGGACATTTTGATCCGCATCAATTTGAACAATCGAGCCATTCTGGTGATACTCTCCTTGTCGAACAAAGTATCCATCATGCTTGGCGGCAAACCCATTCGGGCGCAGGTCAACACGCTGCTGATGATAACGGAACATTTTGCGGACAGGCTTTTTCTCAAAAGAATCATTAGTCCACGACAGGAAAAAACACTCTTTTGCAGGCACTTGAAAATTCGACGGCAAAATCTTATTCAACCCAAGAGAAGAAAACACTTGGCTATTGCGCCAAGCAGCAGTCGAGGCGTTGATCGCGAAACGCTCACGGGCAGTATTCACCGTGGACATTTCAGCCTTGATGCGGTTGAGTTCTGCATTTTGCAGTTCTTCGATCTTGTTGTTGATTTTGACGATGTTGCGCTTGGTCAACTCAACACGCTCACGGGAAGGATGAATTTCGATTTCATCTTCACCAGTGAAGAAGAGGACGACATTGTTGTAGAAAGGATTTTTGATTTCCTCGGTCTTATCAACAGCATACATGATGCCTTTGATATTGGCATAGATTTTGCTGGTCGAATCAAAGATAGAACGCGCATGGCCAACCTTGCCATATTGGTTTTCAATCTGCCATTCGCTTTTCGGGTATTCAAGTTCGCCATTGGTCACTTCGACATTGAAGCCGCCAAACCAAAGCAACTCAGCAACCAGCTTACGAAACTGATGGAAGTCACAAGATTGCACAGGCACAGCAACTTCGATGCCGCTTTCGCTAGAATCTTGCAAGTCCATGCGATGCGCGGTTGACGCTTCACCATTCAAGTTTGCGACATAACTGGTTTTCACTCCACCATGATAGGAGTCCACAAAAAACATATCAGCATAAGACAGCGGAGCCTTTGCGCCAATGCCAAAGCCGCCGATATTGCTATTGTCTTGATCCTTGGTGGATTCAAAGTATTGGAAGAATACCGAAAACACCTTTTCTTTTGGCAAGCCAAGAGCATAGTCACGCACGCGGAAATGCGGATCTTCCATAGTTGGCAGGGAGATACTGACAGGACGGGCAATGCCGTGCTTCTCATGTTCATCAATAGCATTCGCTACAATTTCACGCACAACAGCCCATGCTTTGTGAGTGTAGATTTGATCCCGAAGCAAACGGGTCATTTTGGCCAAGCCCTTTTGGGACACGGACATTTCAACGGATTCGACTTCGCCTTGAATCAGGCTGGTTCCTTGTTTGGTGGCAACTTTCATGTCGAAAAGATAACTGATTTTGTGGAATTGTCAACAGGTTTTTGCATTAAAAATGAAAAAAGGGCTAAGATTAATCATTTTTCTTGCAAATGTCATTTTGCAGGACGGAAGAAAACATTTTGTGTGGTATGTAAGTGATTGATTATCAATGAGTTATGGCGCGCGACCCCACCCGCCGCCATAAGTCCCTAAGAGTCAACAAGTTATGGCTTTTTAAATTGATATAAGAAAACCCCGCCCCCTGATATCAGGAGACGGGGCCACACCATGCACCCGAAAAGATCAAACAGGAAAACCCTCAGCTTCTAGCAACTCAAACACAGCATCTTGCGCAATGTCATGGAGGTCTGATAGATTGGTCATGTCGCCATTGGCTTCAATCAAGTCTTCCATTTCGTCAAGTCCATTCATCACACAAGGCAAGTCTGGCAGATCGTCAAGGCTCAAGCCACAGGTTTTTAAACATACGCGATCCATGATTCGCTTGCAGAATTTTCGGTTAGTGTCTTTCATTTTATTTTTTTGTTAGGGTTTCAATTAGGAAGCAGAGCGCCGCTAAGACAAGTAGACACAGGGTAATGCTCATGCGTTGCTCCTTTCTGGTTCGATTACAAAGCCAGTTTCGTCTTTCTTGGCCAAACCCTTTTCGACCAAGCCCACAACGCAGCCTTTGGGATCAAGAAAGCGCAGATCGGTTTCGTCACCGTCCACAACCTGAACACCGTTCCATGCTCTAGGAAGTGAACCACGAAACACGGCGGCAACATTGCCAGAGCTTGCGAGGAAAGCGGTAGCGATGGCTTGATTAAAAACCTCTTCTGAGCGGGAAAAAGTCAGGTGATAGTTTGAAGGCATATCGCCAGCCAGAAACTTAGTCATGCGATCAGGGATTTTTGTATAATCGTAAAACTGCACATCAGGAAAAGCCTCGAAAACAGTTTGCCCATTGTGCTTGATTGATTCCCAAGGCAGGTCAGAAGTAAGATTCAAGCGAAAAACTGGCGTCATGTTTTTGCGCTTTGCGCTTTTGATTGCGGTCTCAATTTCCTGAAACAGTTGAGTCATGAAGCCATTGCGATCCTTAAAGAAGAATTGCGTTTTGGCGATTCGTGCCTTTTGCACGGATGACATAGCGCCACGACCAGCAGTATTGAGACACGCGGCAGCGCAACCAGCAGATGCATGTTGGCAGACGTTGAATCCTGAAACGGTGCTAGGGGCAAGATGGATTCCAAAGGTGATATAGCCTTTCTTTTCACCTTTACGGGTTTTGGCATTTCCAGAGTTGAGCAATTTCATGGGGTCAATTTATACAGTTAGGGGTTGGGAGTCAAGAATTATTTTCAACAAGTTTTACTCTTGTGCAAACGCCGCCAACATTTGCCAAAGCAAAAGGCGCGTTTGGTGCGATCCAGCGAGGACGGCGATGCCGACGAGAAAGCACTTTGCCGTCACTCATACGAACAATGGAGTATTTAAAATCCACCTTTACTTCTTTTGTAGAGTAGCACCTTTGCGGCTTTGCGCCAATCATCACGCACCAGCGTTTCCACGGCTTGCCATGTCCACGGTGGCCGTCTTTAAGAAACGCAAGCGCATGAGCAATTTCATGCAGCACCGTATCAAAACATTCCGCTTCGTCGTTTACCTTGCACAAGTGAACGCTCAAACCAATTGTCCTGCGACCAAACCAACAACGCCCAAAAATGCGTTTGGTTTTTTCCCATTCAAACTTCCAGTCAAACAAACCGTGCTGATTCATTTTCTGCCGTGCGTAGTGTTGGAGGTGTGTTAGGTTCATGCCCACAGCATAGCACAGAGAGCGGCGGTGTCAATTGGTTTTTTTATTTAAATTCTTTTTTATTTGCTTGACAGGTGTGTAAGCACTTGACTATCAACGAGTTATGACTGCGGCCCCGCCCCGCGCGCGTAACTTGTTGATGCTTAGTGAGTTATGGATGCTCCTTTTGATATATTATCCTCGGCCCATAAAGGTTGTAAGTTAGTATAATGACAAAGTTTTTCAAGTTCTGCTAGATTTTTTGCAGACGCTAACGGAATTATATGATCAACATGCCACCCATGATATCCATGATTTTCCCAAGTCATTCCGTCTTGAAATTGATTTTCTAAATGGATTTTTAATTCATCCCAAGAGCATCCAAGAAGTTCTAACGTTTTTTTTGAACGACACCACCCAGACAGGGCTTTGTTGAGTCTTCCGCGATATATACATTGCATTTTATAAACAGGATCTTTTTTTTTGCGTTTTTTGTCTCTTTTGCATCTTTTTTGTTTTGATTGTTGGGAAGAGTCATATGATCGCATTTTTTGTATGTAGTAATCTCTTTTTTTATGATAGTTTTGTTTTTTGTTTTGATTGTGACAGTCTTTGCAATTAGATCTGATATATTTTCTATCTTTATAATATTCAGATAAGTCTTTTTCTATCCCGCATTGTGTGCATGTTTTACGTTCCATGACAGAATTTACACTCAAAACTTGTCATTGGACGAAAAAACCCGTCACCCTTTCGAGTGACGGGTTGATTGCTTGATAATTTTTAATTTGCAAGCGCAAGTCCAGCTTGGGCATCAAGGATGCTTTCGAGCATCATCGTGCGCGAAGGAAGTTTGGAAAGGTCGCTGTTTTTGAGATTCTCAGTGACAGAGTTATAGAAACTCCACAGAGAGCCTCCCTTGAATTCTTCATAGCGCGGGTTGCGAAACTCTTGCACCACAGAGTAAACTTGACTAGAAGGAATTGCTTTGCAATCCGCGAGTTGAACAGCAAGACGCTCGGCGTGTTCGCATTCGGTGCGCTTGTAGGCTTCAATGCGTTCAGTGTATTTGGCCCAGTGACCAGTTGCGCGAGCAACAGCAGAGGCCAAAACGCGTGGCAGGTCGGCAAAGATATTGATCGTATGACGGCGAGCAAGCTTGATGTCAGCACTAAATGCAAGGTTTTCGCACACCATCATAGAAGTGCCAAGGCAGATCGAAGCGGCAAAAGATTTGTCTCCGCTATTTCTGAGGCCAATGACCATTTTGCGATCATCTGCTTGAAGGTCGCGACCAGTAACAGCAAAGCCGCCAAAGTAACGCAGACCATCACGGGCGATTGCGTGTTCCTCGTGTTCAACAGTCAAACCAGCTTCTTGCATTGCTTGATGAGCAAGGTCAACAAGTTGGAAGTGAGGAATGGGAGTGAAGCTTTCGGTGGCTTCGGGGGTGATGACGTTGCGAAGTTGCGCGCGGTCAACTTTGTTTTTTGCGATGATAAGCGATTTCATTTTTTTTCTATTGGTTGTTGGTTACGTGAGAGAGAATAGCAGAGAGAAAGAAAAGGTCAAGCGGTTTTTTGCGATTGGCGAAACTTTTTCAGAGTGGCGGCGGCATCCTTGCGCGAAACAAAGACGGAGGTTGCGGTGTAGTCCGCGATCAGGGCGGAAAACACGCTGTCATACTTCTTGCGGTCGCGCCCGTGATAGGTGCAAAGCGATGCGCGGTTGAAGTCGTAAGAGGTAGTGAGAATGGAACGATTAACTTTCATGCGATTAGCTTACCCGAAATGCGCCAGAAGTCAACAGGTTTTTTGCGATTATTTTTTATTTTATTTTGCTTGACAATGGGCGTGTGGTTTGTTCTGTTAAGTGCATAAGTTGTTGATTATCAACGAGTTACGGGCGCGGCGGGGGCGCGTGGCCATAAGTCCTTAACACTCAAGCACTTACAACGTCCCATATATCATACAAAGCCCCGCATATATGTCCTATATATAAAACGCAAAACCCCTACCAGACCGCGAATCTGATAGGGGCAACCTCTACTGAGGCCGATGCATTCTTAGGGACTCGCACCCTTTTGTTGCTGTGCTAATTTCCCAACTCGCCGCAACTCGCTAATGGGACAACTGTTGTTTGGCCCCGTTAGAGGCATAATCGAAGGGTCATGTTTTGTTGCCTTTCTATCCCCGAATTTTAGTGGGGGTAAGTAGTTGAAAGTTTTTTTGTGTGGTTAGGGGCTGATGACTGCCACCATTTAAGCTAGCCATTGCTAGCACCCCTGTTCACCATCACACCGAAAAAGTGTGTTCGATTGCGCCGCACTTGAAGGACTTGACCTTTTCGCCCTTGAAGGCAAACCAGCTTTCCTTGTTGCGGTTGACTGCGGAAGTGTAGCCAGCTTCGGCCACCTTGTTGTCGCCACCGTGCAGGAGGCGATTGTATTTGTCCTTGCCATTGATGGTGCGGACGGTTCCATCTTTCTTTTCAAAGGTCAGGCTGAAAAACTTGCCTTTGGCTTCTGCGATCAGGGTTTCGATGTTGGTATTCATTTGTGTTATTTGGTTTACGGGTGAGAGATTAGCAGGGGTTGGAGGGTTTGTCAATTTATTTTTCAGGAAATTCTATCATTTCAAAAAGATTCTTGGCATCAACAAGCAACATGCCGTGGTGAGGGTTTTCGTCAAATTTAAATTCTGGAAAAGCGGCGCGAATCGCATGCATTTTGTCGCGGGAAAATTCACGCAAAGCTTTGATACCGTTGACTTTGGCGTTTTTGTTTTGGGAGACTATGGTTTTCACGCTATTACGAATTTCTTCCCCGCCTAAAACACTGGCCGCATACTCACGAAAAGACGGCGATTCATTCAAAAGAGCTTTGATGAGATGATTGGGGATTTTCATGGCGTTAGTTTGTCAGGTTAGGGGTAATTAGTCAAGAGTTTTTTCAGGAAACTTTTCGGGCATTGGCTTTGATTTCGGCAACATAAACGTCACCCAATTCTTCTTGGCCAAAGGTATAAGGAGAAGAAACCGCGCAAAACCAACGAGCATAAGGCTTATTGTCGTCTGCTTGATACTTCTTCAACACCTTCCAAGTCCATCCAGCACGATCATTCTTCCAGACTTCGTAGGGGTTAGAAACGGGGCGAGTTTTGGCACATTCGTTTTTCATGGCGTTAGTTTGTCAGATTGTGAGAGAATGTCAAGCGGATTCGTCGATGATTTTTTGAATTGCGTTCAGGCAATCAATGCGGGTTTTCTTTCCAGTGATTTGTTTGGCGGCGTTGAAAGCCATGTTGCGTGAGTGACGCATTCCAGTTGAAAGCTCAAGCTTGAGGCAAGAGCGGATAGCCAAAAGGCGATACATTTTGATTGATTCGGGAGTGTCACAAATGATGGGTTGATTCATGGCGTTAGTTTGGTTGGTTTGATGGAGGTTGTAAAGGAAAAAGTGTCGCTAGGGTTGACCACAGAGATTTCAGCTTGGGCTTCTCATTCCAAGGCTTGCGCCTTATTTAGAGCGTAATTATTAACGGAGCGGATTTTCACCACACAAGCAGGGGCTTCTCCCCCTCACCTAGCGACAAGAGCAAGATACCAAATTCCCCCGATTGTGCAACAACTTTTTTCACTTTTTTTCTTTTTTATTTTCTTGACAAGCGCATAAGCCCTTAAGAATCAACAACTTATGGCGGCGGCGCGGGGCTGGCGGCGTAAGTCGTTGAGCATTAAAGACTTATACCATTTCCGCAGACAACATAGTAGACACAATCATTGTCTGAATGACTATATTGATATACCATATCGTCATATAAGATATAATCGGGATTATATTCCCAATCTTTTTGAGGCAAACGAACGTGTTTTTCCGAACCGCTTGGGATTAAGTAGATTTGTGTCATGACTCTTCTTTTGTTTGCTTTTTGCCGTCTTTTCTAACTCTTTTGTTTTGGGGCTTCTTCCAATCGCGCAAGTGTTTCCACCGTTGGACGGTTCTAACGGAGCCTTTTGATTTTGAGGATGAGGCCATATTAAAATTCCCTATCTCTGCAAGCTTTTTTTTGGGCCGCTTTCTTTTTATTTGGGAGAATCCGAACAGGCTTTGCCCAAGGTTGGCGGGGCTTCTTAGGTGGAATGGTGATGGTGATTTTTTCTTTCATTTCTTGGCTTGATCTTTAATGAATTCATAGCCATCGTCAAGAAAACATTTGATTCTTAATTTAAAATCTTTTTTGTCTTCAAAACGATATGTGCTAGATGGATGATTGCCTAAACCATAAGTCCAAATGGTCAGGCTTTCGCTGTTGATATAAAACCAGTGTTGCGCTTTCATGGTGTTATTGGTTTGATGCGATTAAATTACCCGAAGAACGCCACAATGTCAATTCTTTTTTTCTCCTTTCAACTAAACCCCTCAAGATTTTTCCATTGGCCCTGCGATACAAGGGTAGGACTTCCTCAACACTTTCATAGTTTCCAGAGTTTAACCTATTGGGGCCGCTGACTAGTTGCTTGAGGTTGCTTGCCCCACAATTAAAGGTAAAGGATACAAGCGCCGCCTTCTGTCCATCATTTAAAGGAACCTTTACAATCCTATCAACCGCCGCTTCTGCTTTTTCAAGGTCGGCAATGAGAAGTTCATGGGCCGTTTCTTTATTAACAGAAGAAAACTCTTTTGCTTTTTGAGTATGGCCGTATCCAATGGTTACGCGCCCACCCGCGCATACATACGGGCGGGGTTTGAATCCTTCCATCTCTTTTACCTGCTCAACCATCTCAACCCATTCAACAGGCTTAGACGGAGAAACAAGAACAACATGATTCTTTTGTGGAATTTTAATTGGCGGCAATTGAAATGCACACGGCGAAAGAATAGCTAGGAGGATTAGCGTTTTCATTAAAGGAGTTTTGCAGCTAAGATCATTCATGTCAACATTAAATCAAACAAATTTAAATCAGCAATTGATAAATTAACACTTGACAAACAATCGTTTTAATGCTTGGGTTTGTAAGTTGTTGATTATTAAAGAGTTATGACTTCGGGGCGGGGCGGCGGTCGTAAGTCGCTGAGTATCAGTCACTTACAGCAGATCACCGATTTTAAATTCTTCGCCTGTTAGTTTTTTCCAATTGCGACAGAGCCGCGCAAATGTTAGATCGAATTCTCCAGCGTTTGCTTTTTTGGAAATGACAACGCGCAAGACAGAAAGCTCAAAGATCATGGTTGTAGAAGTTTTTGAATTGTTTTAAACTGTTCTTGATCGTGAATTGTCAAAACAGCATCGCCATTTTTATTTCCACAAAGCATGATTTCTGGATATTTTGCTTTAATGGCTTCAAGTTCTTTGGCGCAGTTTTCTAACTTGATTTCTGCCTGAGTTTTTTTAGGCAAGGAATCAGAACATTTGACGCATTGCTCTGGCAGATCACTCCATTCGGAATTCCAGTGGCCACAATTTGGACAAGCTTTATACATTTTTTTATTAGTTAGAATTAAATTCCGCCAATGTCAACAAACTTTATTTCACTGCCCCAAAGAACAATGTCGAGATCTTTATCAAAATGCTTCCAATCGGCGCATGTTCCATAGGACTTGGTGACTTCTTCAACACAGCGTACAATGGCGTCTTGAGGATAAGCTTTGAGAATTTCAATGAGTTGTTCAACGGTGGTCATAAGATTAAGGTAGTTGAGTTTTGAGAAAGGGCAAGGATTATTTTCTCTTTTTTAACCCCGATTCTTAAGGCGAACAAAGATTTCCTTTTCGTCCTCCATGATCAGGGAAAGCAGTTGAAAGCAAAAATCTTGCCATTCTTGTGCCGAGATCGTGCCATTTTGGACGGCTTGGAACTTTTCGAAGTATTGGCTTTGCATCTTTTCTCTTTCGTTCATGTATGCAAGATATCAGATTTCCAGCAGACCGCAAGAGAAAAAACGCATTTTTTATTTATTTTTTTCTTAGAAAACGCTTGACAACGCCATAACTCATTGAATTACAACAACTTATGACTGCGGCGCGGCCCCGCCGCCGTAACTCGTTGATTATCAACGGCTTATGACTTGGATCGCCTGACGATCATCATCATCAGCAACTCGCGGGTGCGAGCGCACAAGCGAACGCCGAATCTGTTAGCCTTCCACGATTGCGACCCGTTAGAGTCTTGCCATATATGCCAGCCCATGAAGTTCATTTTTTTATTAGTCGTTAGTTTCGATGCCGATAAAATCTTCTTGACCCTTTTCATTATAAAAAGAAACAGAGTATTGAGAACCATGATATTCGCTATCGTTCCAAACCCAAACGCCATATTGTTTTTGGATTTCTTTGATTGAGGCAACGGCCTTGTTTAGTGCTTCTTGGGCGGCTTGTTTGTTTGGATAGATCATTTTTTTATTAGTTAGATTCTTCGATGATGCGAAAGTCGCCGCACAAGAAAAGCGCAATTGATTTGATAGAAAAGAACAACCACGCGCCAGTCAATCCAACAAAGTAAACCAAGAAGATCCACTGTGGGCAATTGGTTTCGAGTTGAACCCACGCCATCAGCGCAGACAGCAAACCAAAACACGCAAACGAAAAAACCACAAAAGAAAGAACCTCAGCAAGCGCGCAAAAGTCGCTTTTGAATTTGCCAATCTTGATTGAGCCATCAGCAATGCCTCTTTTCACAAGCTCACAAGAAGCATCATAGCCATTTTTGCCGAAACAGTAAAACTCAGCAGCGGCGCGGAAGGATGGGAAGCAAACGGTTTTCATGGGTGAATTGTGGTTTGAATTAGCGGGAGATACAAGAAGAAAAGAGGGGCCGATTTGTTGCGCAGAAAACATGCAACGGAACCTTGCGAGTTGACTTGCGGACAGTGTGGACTTGCGGCGCAAGGTCTTGCAGGTCACGCGCGATTTGGCGCACAATGACGGTTTGAGGAGCGCGGCGGATGGCTTGGAGGTTTGGTTTCATGGCGTTAGCTTAGAGGATTTTGGGTGGTTGGCAAGGATTATTAGCGTTCAACGGTATCCAGTTGCCGCTCTACAACAACAAGTTTCCAAGGATTGTGATAGCGCAAGGCTTCTTCTTTGCCTTTTTCGAGAGCTTCCAGAGAAGAGAAAACACCAAGAAGCATAAAGCTCTCGCATTCAAACAAGCAGTAGATTTTCATATTTTTTATTTTAGAGAGGTTTGCCCTCCACTCGGAGGGCGTTTGAGGAAGTCTTAGGTTGGTTGATCCCTTCCTCGCGGTGATGTTTGTATTATGAATAAAAATTTGAGAGTGTCAACAAAAACCCCCAAGTTTTCCATTATCAAATTCAATTTGTTCTTCAAGCTCTTTGATTTTGTCGGCAGAAAGGGCAGCGATTTTGTCTACCATTTCGTCCAAGTCGTCCTTTGAAAATTCAAGGTGATTGATTCCTTGGCAGTAACCTAAGATGATGTTTTTGATTTTCTCTTTGTCGCCTTCTTTGATTTCTTTCATGTCTTTAGATTAGTTGATTTTAGCGGAAACGCAAGATTTATTTTCAGTTTTCTTCAAGTTTCATTTCCCACAAGCCAAGCTCTGTTTTGGTGAATTTGATATAGCGGATTGTGCCTTTGACCATAATGCCTACTTTTGCAAGTCTGAATTCTCTAGCAATTTTGGCAGTAACTTCAACCGTCATCCCGTTTCTAAGAGCGGGGATGATATAAGGATAATTGCTTTCGGTTGCTTTGAAGGTGCGGGTAAGGGCTTCGGGATACATTGTGTGCCTTTCTTTTTTCTGAATACAGATTAACACGGCCCCGCCAAACCGCAAGAGAAAAAATGCATTTTTAATTTATTTTTTTCTTCGCTTTTTTTCTTGACAACGCTATAAGTCGTTCATTTTCAACGAGTTACGGCTGCGGGGCGGGGCTGCGGCCACAAGTCGTTGATTATTAGCGACTTATGGCTTTTATTTGTTCATTTCAAACTGAACAGGCTATGCAGAAGAGAGGCCAAGCAGATCAGGCCAATGATGATTGTCAGATACAAGGGGGCGATGTTTAGGGTAATGTCCATTTTTTTATTCTGTTAGTTTTATTTTCTGAGAATTTCACGCAGTATCCCGCGCAGGTGAAAGCACCAGTGCTTGCGATAGTGCAAGCGGCGCAGACACTTAAGGTGCAGTAGAATGCGCTCTTTCATGGTGTTAGGTGTTAGGTGTTAGTTGAGGAACTCAATGCGTGACAGTGGAACTTCTTCTTCCCTCCCGTCCTCGTAGGAGATGAATGCATAGTTGCCATATGCGCTAGCCTCTACACTGAGAAGCAGGACATATTGGCCATTGAAGAGGACGAATTCGGTTTCTTGGGTGGTAGCAGTCATGGGTGTAGTATGGTGAATTGATTTTTTATTGCAAGACTTATTTTGCGAAGATGCTCATTTTCTTTGTGGCCTCAAGCTTGGCCATCATGTCCCTATGGGCCTTGGCCTCAGCCTCACGCTTGGCCTTAGCCTCAGCGATGAACTTATCCATTGCGCTAGGCTCAACATTCAGATTGGTCACTTCGTCTTTCATGGTGTTACTATAGGGCAGGGGCTGAGGGATAGCAAGATTTATTTTTGTTTTTTTTACAGGCTCCAAGTGAGGGTCTCAGTGCTACCGTAGCAGCGATCCCCACAGGAATCCTTGTAGATGATTTGCCAGCTACCGTCATTGTAGCGGCTACCAGTAAAGGAACCGTAGTAGCAGCGGTCTCCTTCGTAGACTTTACAGGGTTGGTTGGTGTAGGGAGTGAAGCTGAGAGTTTTCATTTGTTTCCTTTCTTTCTATGTCTATAAGGTAGCAGATCAGGGGCAGAACGCAAGAGAAAAAATGAATTATTTTTAGGGGGTATAGGGGAGGGGTTTTTTCAAAGTTTTCGATTTTTCTCTTGACAGAAAAAAAAGCGGGGGGTGGCCAACACTCTAAACCAACCAATTTTCAAACCTTTAATTTAAAATCCATCCTCTTTCTTATCTCTACTTCTCTATAAACACTCTATAGAACAAAGCCAAGACACTACCAAAAAGCAACCCCCCATGCCAATTTCCAAACCAACACTGTGAGATAACCCCACCTATCACCAATCCAACAACAAAAACACCATCCATAGTCATAATCCACTATTCCACCCCTTGTAAATTGTTTCTCTCAATTTGTCCACTTCTTCTGCCCCTCTAGCACTAAACCCAAACTCATATCCACAATCATGACATTCAATCCAACCACTCTGATAGTCAATCCCCATAAGTGAAGTCACAAGGCTACCATAGTCTTCTTCAATATTTTCGCCGCCACAACGGGGGCAGGGTTTTACAGAATCTGGGATGTATACGTTTTTCATTTAGGATATTGGGATATCAACAATGGCCGCTTCTCCTTTTGGAGTTAAAGAAAGAATATAAATTGTTTGCATTTTGCGATTTGCTGTAGCTTCTTTTACTAACCCAAGTTTCAACAACCATTCAACGTCCTCGTAGTCAACGCCTTTGGTTTCTCCATCTTGACGCTTGATTAGCATCAAAGCATCGTATGGTCTCTTTGGTATTTTCATAAATTTAAATTAATTTTGGTGAATATTGCCGACGACTTCATACAGCATTTCTGTTTTTAGCATCCAGTTGTTTTGAATTGGGATATAATCTCCGTATTTATCGTCAATGTTGTGCCTGCCGCTTGAATCCATTACAAACCCATACCCATAATTAGAAAAAATTACAGGGGAGGTTCTGGTCATGTATACGCCATGTTTATCAAAACATTTTAAAATGTCGCCCTCGTAAATTTCTTGGCCCTTGCAGTCAACGATGCCTGTATATTGCTCGACAGTCCAATCTTCGTTCAAAAAAGGCGTTTCAAATGGATACATGATTAATCTGTCCAAATTATCTTCTGTTTCCGTTCCATATGCAAACCAAAGCGCGTCATTCAAAACCATTTGTTGAAATTTCAACGGCCCGTGAGCAGTATGCTTGTATGGATTATACCATGCTCTGAATTTTAATTGTCTCATTGGTCAAAAGGGGTCAAAAGGGGTCATTTTTGTTACAAATCTCTCAAGCAGCTCGTCTCCGCGCCAAGCTACGGCAGTTAAATGATACTTTGCTTCTTCCATGTCCCCGCGTAAGTAAGCTTCCTCAAAATCAATCAAATGGCGCACAATTTGATTCCCATCGCCAATGCTTTTGCTATGTTCCCAAGTCATTCCGTCTACGCCAGTGTGTTTAAAATTGTTTTCACAAGAATGAACGGCCTTTAAGACATGCGCGTTTGGGAAGTAGCGCGTAATGTAATGTAAAACGCGCGCCTTATTGCGCAATCTATCGTCAACTGGAAGAATTTTGTTTTTCGACTCCATATTTCCATCATCAATAATTTGAAAAATATGTCAAGCCTTTTTTGCTTTACCTTTAATTTTTAATCATACTAGTGTATTATACATATATGGCTCGTAGATCCGAACCCCGCAGTAGTGACCTCTTGTTAGGTCATTTTGAGTTGACCAAAAAACAACAAGACTATTTTAAAATCATTACACACCCAAAAACAAGGGTCGTTTTTATTAGCGGCCCTGCTGGGACAAGCAAAACTCTTTTAAGTGTTTATTCTGCCCTTGATCTTTACAACAAGGATAATGAAAAAAAGATTCTTTATATTCGAAGCGTGGTAGAAAGCGCGGAGAAGGGGTTGGGTTTCCTAAAAGGAGATATTGATGACAAATTTGGCCCATACATGGCTCCTCTTTTAGACAAGATTGATGAATTGTTGAGCGATGGAGAAAAGCATCTCTTAGACAAGAAGAAGGTGTTGGATGCCATGCCTCTTAATTTCCTTCGCGGACAAAGCTGGCGCAACAAAGTGGTTATTGCCGACGAGGTTCAAAACTATTCCAAAAAAGAACTCGTCACTGTTCTTACTCGTATAGGCAAAGATACAAAATTGATATTATGCGGCGACCCAATGCAAAGCGATATCAAAAACACTGGCTTCAAAGAGATGTGTGATTTGTTTGATGATGAAGAAAGCCGCTCAAATGGCGTTTATCACCTTCAATTTACCAAAGACGATGTCCTGCGCGATCCTATTATCACATTTTTAATAGAAAAAATTGAAAAAATTGTGTAAACATTTTATAATTTTCCATGAACAAGATTTTTTGTGTATCATGTGGATTCAAAAATGTATACGAGGTAACTAAGCCTAAGTTTTGTGCTAGTTGCGGATCGTCTGTTGATGGCGTGGTTAAAACCGCGTCACGCGTTAGTCGAGTAGACCAAGAAGATGAAGATGTATCTATTGATATTGCCAGCATTGATTTAGAGAAGCTTAAAAAAGGCATTTCTGCCGAGCTTCCTAATCAAAAGCTCAAGATTGAAGATGTCATTGGCACGGCAGACCCAAATGAAAAGAAGTTTACAAGAAAGCCAAGCTCTCTTCCAGACGGGAAAGCCATTTTCCAACAAAACATTAAGGATGTAGCCCCAGCAACACGTTTCAAAGACATAGATGAATAAGCAATACGAGGATATGGAAGACGAAATTGAACGTCTTCTATCCCGTTATCGCTCAAAGTGGCAGCTTTCAGCATTAGCGTGGTTAGATTACGATGATATTGCGCAAATTATCAGAATACACATTTATAACAAGTGGTATCTCTGGGATCAAAGCCGCCCATTTGGGCCTTGGGTTGCGCGATTGATATTCAATCAAATTAAAAATCAAATACGTAATCATTTCGGCAATTTTGCGAAACCTTGTTTAAAGTGCCAGCATTATCTTGGAGGTGAAGAGTGCGGTTTAACAACGAGCGGCAAAACCGACAAGGAATGCAAGATCTTTGAAAAATGGAAAAACAAAAAAGAAAGCGCGTATAACTTAAAACTCCCTCTTTCTCTTGATCCAGCTTTGTCTATAGGTGAAACCTGCATTCAAGAGGGATTGGATTACGAAGCTAAAGCGGTTTTACTTCACAAAAAAATCTTAGCCCAGCTTTCCAGCGACAAACACAAAGAAATTTATAAAATGATCTATATCGATCACTGTTCTGACAAAGAAGTTGCTAAAAAATTTGGATTCAAACAAGACAAAAAGAACAGAAAAACCCCGCGATATAAACAATTAAACAATCTGAAAAAACGCTTCTATGAAATTGGCTTAAAGGTTGTTGCTGACGATGATTTATTATGAAAGAACTAGAGCTTACAGAAGAACAGAAACAACAAGTAATTCGCGAATTTAAAAAAGACCCCGATTTAAGACGTATTACTCAAGTGGTTTCTGGTGATCCAGAAGCAGATGGCCGCAGCAAACTTGGCCGCGCAATCAGATCTTTTCTCGCAAGCCAAGACCAAACATACAAAACAACCAAAGCAGAACCAGCAAAAAGCATCGAACTCTCCGAAGACCAACGTGCTTTTTTAATGAGTGACAGAATTGATTCTGATTTAAACCCTTTGGAAATAGCTCGGCTGGTATTTGGAGATCCAGAAATCAAGAGCCTCAGTGTTCATCATAGGGTTGTCATTGACTTCTTAAGACAATATCGACCAGAGATCGTCAACGAGAACGAATTGATCACCTCTGAAAAGTGGACTCCTCCAGTAGCCATCTCCAAAGCCTTGAAAAAGGTTAACGACTGGGCTGGACAGGATCTATCAATGGAAAACCTTAGCAGCAAGAACGAAAAGATCTTGCAGATGTTAATTAAATATCTTCATAGCCCACGCCTAAAACAAACCATTAACGAATACTGCAAAGTTACCGATAGAGAACTGTTTGAGAGCGAGTTTGTTCGCGCGACATGGGATAAGCCAGATTTGACATCAGACGAGCAAAATCAATACATTACTCTGTGCGCAAACTATGTCAGAATCAAACATATTCAATCCAGATTAGACAGACTGAACAAAATGCTTGAAGACATGGGTGGAGCAGAAGCCCAAATCACAATGCGTTTTACAGAGCTAATCAAAACAACTAGTGAAGAATTGAACCAATGCGAAAAGCGCGTAGAGACTTTAACAAAAAGCTTGAACGGTAGCCGCCAAGACCGAATCAAGGCGCGCGGACAACGCAATGGAAGCATTGAATCTTTGGTTGAAGCGTTTCAAGACAAAGAAGAACGTGACCGCATGATCAAAATGGCCCAAATGAGACAAAAGCTTGTTAAAGACGAGGCCGATAGACTTGAAAGCATGGATGAGTTCAAGGCTCGCGTATTAGGAATCTCAAAAGACGAATTATTATGAGCGACTGGAAATGTGAAGAGTGTGGAGATATCTTTGATTCCCGTAAGGGTCTGCATAGACACATGCGTTGTCATTTTGACAGCATAGGCGAATACTATGTCAAACACTTTCCCAAAAAAGATCTTTTCTCTCAAGATCAAATCCCATTTAAAAACTACGACCAGTATTTTTCAACCGATTTTTTAAACATTGAAAACTACATAAAGTGGATCAAATGCTCGCCTGCTTCAAAAACCAAGCCATACATCTTGAAGCAATTCAAGGAAAAGGCCGAACACAAGGATTTGCAAAGTATGCCTGCCAATTTGTTTTTTGATTTATATCAAATGCCAAATCGTTTTACACTTGGCAATCTTTGGGGCAATTACGATTTGTTTTGTGAGGACGCGGGGCTATTGAATTGGTATAAGAATGATTTGCCAGATGATTTTTGGGACAAGGCTTGTGATGATTTTAAAATCCTCATTGACACAAGAGAACAAAAACCAATCATCTTTGACCACCATGTTTTTCAAAAACTAGACTTTGGTGACTATACAGCCGCTGGGGATTTTTATACAAGAACTTTCGTTGACCGTAAATCGCAAGATGATTTTCGTTCTACTTTTGGAAAAGACATCGAACGTTTTCGTCGTGAAATGGATAGGTGTGTTCAGTTTGGTTCTTATATGTTTGTTGTTGTGGAATCAAATATTGACCAAATCGAAAAAGACAATCAACACAACAAATTCAAAAGCAATTTAACCTATTTGTGGCATAACGTAAGAGACTTAATGGCAAGTTATCCACAAAACCTGCAATTCATTTTTGCGCATAACAGATCTGGTGCAAAAAAAATTATTCCTAAGATTTTGTTCTATGGAGACAAGCTGTGGAGGGTAGATTTACAATACCATATTGACAATCGCGTCTATGGAAAACAACATATACATCAATTAAGCTAATGTATTCTTTAAACGAAACATATTTTAAAAATATTGACACCGCAGAAAAAGCGTATTGGATTGGTTTTATTTTAACAGATGGGTATATTGGGATTCAATACAACAAACCTTATTATTTGGAAATAGCTTTGAAAGCATCAGACAAATCTCATTTAATAAAATTTCAACAAGCGGTTGGTCATAATGGGAGAATTTATACAACTAAAAATGACGCAGCGAAGATAAAAATTAACAATCCTTATTTTGTTGGCGATTTGGTTTCGCTAGGCATAACCAATAAAAAAAGCTTTACTGCTCAACCGATATACTTTCAAGACGAGTGTTTACAAAGGGCTTTTTGGCGAGGTGTCATCGACGGAGACGGAACGATTTTCGTGTTGCGCCAAAAAAATCGCAATCATAATTTAAATATTGGATTGATTGGCACTTACGCAATGTGTTGCGCATTCAAAGATTATGTTCAGACTCATACATCTACCAAAGCAAACTGTATAGAAAAAAGAAAAGGTTGTTATAGATTTTTAATTAGCGGAAACAGAACTGCAAAAGAAGTTCATAATCTTTTGTATAAAGACGCCTCTATTTATTTAGAAAGGAAGGCCAAAATTGTGGAATAAAGGTTCTCAACGATACAGATATCAATATTCAGCAACAAAAGTCAATGATGAACTTTTGGAGATTGAGGGTGATTTAAATGAACAAGACGCTAAATATCATCTTTATCGCTTCCTGAGAAACAACGTTGGCTATACTTGCGAGTTGTTTCTTGGTATAAAACTATTTCCGTTCCAAGAAATGGCTATTAAAGCAATGATGATCGGGGACTATTCGATGTTCGTTTTCTCGCGTGGTTTGTCCAAAACTTTCTCGACCGCTGTTTATGTGATTTTAGAATGCTTGTTGAATCCAGACGCAAATATTGGCGTTATCGCGGGAACGTTTCGCCAATCAAAACAAATTTTCTCAAAAATCGAAGACATTATGTCTAAACCAGCGGCAGCAATTGCCAGAGAAGCTGGATACGATAAAATTCGAAAAGGCACAGATGCATGGATTCTGCCAATAGGCAGGGCTAAAGCTACCGCATTGCCATTGGCAAACGGCGAAAGGCTTCGTGGTTTCCGTTTCAATCGAATGGTGCTTGACGAGTTCTTGACTATTCCAGAAAAGATTTTCAACGAAGTCATCTTGCCGTTCCTTGGTGTTGTAGAGAATCCAACAGAAAGACAAGAGATTTACGATCTTGAAACAGAGATGATTGCGGCTGGAGAAATGAAGGAATCTGAACGATATGTTTGGCCAAACAACAAGCTGATTATTCTTTCGTCCCCAAGCTTCAAGTTCGAATACATGTATAAGGTTTATTGTAAATATCGCGACCTAATTGAAGGGGTTTACGAGAACAAGGAAGAGGAGGACGACGGTGATGCTGCTGATGATGCATATAGAATTATCATGCAGTTAAGTTACGACTGCGCTCCTCCAACGCTTTACGACAAAAACCTTTTAAAACAAGCGAAGGCAACCATGAGCGAAATGCAGTTTGAGCGCGAGTTCGGTGGCCAATTTGTTGACGAAAGCGATGGTTATTTCCGCCTATCAAAAATGATGAACTGCACTATTCCTGATGGCGATTTTCCAGCAGTGGAGATTGTTGGAGATCCTAGTAGTCAATACATCATCGCATTTGACCCGAACTGGGCAGGCAATACAAGTGCTGACCATTTCGCCATTCATGTTTTCAAGATCCTGCCAGATGAACAAAAAGGATGCTTGGTGCATAGTTATGCGCTTGCTGGAGTTGCCTTAAAACAGCACATGATTTATTTTCATTATTTATTGACTCATTTTAACATTGTTGGTATCTGCGGTGACTATAACGGGGGCGTTCAATTTATTGATAGTTGCAATGAAAGTGAACTTTTCAAGAAATCAAACATTAAAATTGGCGTCATTCCTATTGACATTGATAAGCCAGAAGAGTATGCCGAGAATTTGGTTGAATTAAAATCGCTTTATAATATTACCAGCAAAAATTACTGCATTCTTAGAAAGCCAAGTTCTCAGTGGATCAGAGCAGCAAACGAACTTTTACAGGCCAATATCGACCACAGAAGAATTCTCTTTGCCTCGCGCGCGGTAGACTCGCACTTTGATTCTCAGCGTAATAAGTCAATTCCAATTGATGATTTGAAATGGGAAATGAATTCTCTTGGTGAGCAAAAAGCGGCTAAAATGATTGACTTTATCGACTACCAAAAAGAAAACATTGAACTGACAAAAATAGAGTGCGCCAATATTGAGGTCAAAAGCAACCCTCAAGGTTCTCAGACGTTTGACCTACCTCAAAACCTGAAAAGATCAACTGGCCCAAATAGAGCAAGAAAAGACTCTTATTCAGCCCTTGTCTTGGGCAACTGGTTTTTGAAAATCTTTTTCGACATGAATGAGGCTAAGGCCAAACCAAAGCCAACAAACGACTTTATTCCTCGTTTTATCAAGTAAAAAGTGACTTTTGAAAAGTTAAAGTGTAACAATTGACATGCCAGAAAAACGTAAATATACAAAACGTTCAGATTATTGGAATACCCGCTTCCAAAAAAACACAAGCCAAAGCCTTAGCTCTTTGGTTCAACCAGATAATGGCGGCTTTTCCCCAAGGCTAATCGGAGAGTCTTTTTATGAGTCTACCGCAAGTCGCCTATCTCCAAGCTCAACAGATTCTTCAAAGGCTCGCTCCAATGGAATTGCGAAACATTTCGCAAGCGACAGATTTAAAAATATTAATGATGGGTTGCTTCCGTTTAATTATTCTGGCGACAACGTAAGTGCGCATGATGCTATTGAACTTTGTCAAAAAGCTTATTTTAACATATCCGCTTTTCGCAGCACAATTGATTTGCTGTCTGATTTTGCTGATGCAGATATTTATCTTGAAGGAGGCAGTGAAAAATCAAGAAAGCTAATAGAAGCATGGTTTAATCGTATTGAGTTGGATAATTTGAAGGCACAATACTTCCGCGAGTATTATCGTTCAAGTAACTTCTTTGCCCATAGAATTGATGGAAAGCTCAAGGGATCAAACTCCGTTAAGCTTTATGAGTCTTATGGGGCGTCTGAAACCAATGGTTTTAAAATCCCTATTCGTTACCTTGTTTTAAATCCTGCTGACATTGTTGCCAATGGTTCTTTGTCATTTGAGAACCACTCTTATGGAAAGGTGTTAAATCCTTTTGAAGTTTCACGCCTAAAAAACCCACAAACGGAACACGAAAAAGAAATTTTTCGCTCGTTGCCAAAGGAAACCCAAGATTTAATCAAGAACAACAGGGGTTCTGCCAAGAACAACATTGATATTGCTCTTGATCCAAAACAACTTCACTTTATTTTTGCTAAGAAACAAGATTACGAGCCTCTTGCTATTCCTTATGCGTTTTCAGTGCTGGATGATATGAACAAAAAGCTTGAGTTGAAAAAAATCGACCAAGCTATCGCTCGCTCAATTGAAAACGTTGTTCTTTTGATTACAATGGGTGCTGAACCTGATAAGGGAGGTATTAACCACAAGGCTATTGAGGCCATGCAGTCAATCTTTCAAAATGAAAGCGTTGGTCGCGTATTGGTTTCTGACTATACGACCAAGGCCGAATTTATCATGCCCGACCTGAAAAAAGTAATGGGGCCAGAAAAATATGAGGTTTTAAACACTGATATTCAAGAGGGCTTACAAAACGTTTTAATTGGCGATACCAAATATTCAGACGGTTCTTTAAAGATGAAAATCTTCATGACCCGTCTTGAGGAATCCAGAAAGAAGTTTCTCAAAGAATTCTTGCAGCCAGAAATCAAGAGGGTGTGCAAGGGTCTTGGTTTAAAAAACTTTCCAAAGGCGCGCTTTGTAAAAACAGATACTCTTGACAATTCAGATCTTACCAAATTAGCTACACGCATGATGGAACTTGGCATTCTGACACCAGAACAGGGCATGGATGTGATTCATCATGGAGAATTTCCAACTGCCGAAGAACTTGACTCTGCGCAAGATAAATTCAAGGCCGATAGGACAAAAGGCTATTATCTGCCAATGGTTAACAGCGTTAGCGTTTATGAAGGTGAAGAGGGAGATGGAAAACCAGAGCCTCCTCCTATGGCTCCATCTGGCAAACCTGTTGCCAAAAAACCATCATCAGTTAAAAAGGCTGGAGAGGGCAAAGGCGGCACTACCAAAAACCCTGCACCATCTGGAGGCAGACCTGTTGGACAATCCAACGCTTCCTTGTCAAAGAAAAACATTGTTGAGACAGTGAAAATCGCCAATGAGTTTGAGTTAAAGGCTTACAGAGACTTTGCTTTGAAGTATGGCATGGAAGAACTGGATACAAACAAACAAGATGTTATTGGCCGTATTTGCGAATCTATTATTGCGTCAAAAGAGATTGCAGAATGGGATAGTGAACTAGCAAAAGTTGTCGATAACTTGGATTATCTTGCAGAGCTAGATGTAAAACCTGATGTATTGCAGTTTGGAGCAGAACATGCGCTTGATGATTTGTCTGCTGCAATTTTATATCATTCCACAAAGATTTCTGTGTAAGAAGATATATGCTTGGCAATACCAATATTCTTTCTTTTAATATTAAGCCTCGTTTTAAGGTTCTGAATATTAACAGTTTTGATGATCTTGAAGTGTCAGAGGCTTCTGTCAAAAGCATGTTGCCAGAAGGATTTGATGCAAAAATGAATCTTGACATTATGCCTGTTGTGTTCAATTTAGCTGTTGTCAATCAAATCAACGATAATGGCGATGCTATTAATTCCTTGGCTGCAATTAAATGCGTTAAGAATTTTGCCAACAAACCAATTAACGTCGAGCATCAAAGAGATCAGATCGTTGGTCACATGATCAACGCAACACTTTCCGAGGACGAATTTGATTTTAGTGAAAAGGATTTATCCTCTTTTGCTGATAAGACCAGTCCTTTTTACATTAATGCAATTGGATTTATCTACAGAAAGATCTTTCCACAGTTGGCAGAAGCTATTATTGAAGCGGCAGACGAAGACAGCGAAGACTACAAAAGTATATCTACAAGCTGGGAGTTGGCCGCAAAACATTTTTCGATAGTAAAGGGTAACAGCAAAAACCTAGAAGATTGCGATTATATCGACGCTAGTGATTTCGACAAATACAAAGGTTATCTGAAAAAATTTGGTGGCAAAGGCGTTGACCCAGATGGAGACATTGTGGGTCGGGTTTTCTATGGAGATGTTTATCCTCTTGGGGCTGGGTTAACATTAAGTCCTGCGGCGAATGTCGAAGGAGTATATCCTGTTGAAATGCTTAAAGATGATGAAAAATCACAAAAAGCCATAGCCGCCAAACAAAAAAATTCCCAATTTAATAAAAATGATGTAACAACAAACAAATCAAATATTCTCAATATGGACGAAAAACAATTCGAAGAATTTATGAAGCGCACGACAGAAGCCATTGCTTCCGTTGTCAAAAAAGACAGCGAGGCAAGGTCTATTGGTCAAATTATGCAAGACACACTCAAGGAACACGCTGACTCTTGGCAATCCAAGGTTCAACTTGAAGCCTCTGCGCGTGAAAAAGCAGAAGCTGCGCTTGCTTCTCTTGAAGAGGCGAAAAACAAGATGCAATCTGAGCTTGATCAAATCAAGTCAGACCTTGAAGCAAAAGCATCTGCCGAAACATTCAATGCTCGCATGTCTTATTTCGATGACAAGTACGAATTAACCGAAGCAGAATCCGCTATTATAGCCTCCGAGCTTAAAGCTCTTGGTCAAGAAGAAGCGGCTTTTGAATCCGTTAAAACAAAAATGGATATTCTCTTTGCTCACAAAGACAAGGCAGCTATTGCCAAGCAAAAAGAAGACGAGAAAGCTCGCATCGAAGCTCTTGCTAAGAAAATGCTTGCAGAATCAAGCGCATCTGTCGCAACGACAGAAGTGGTTGCTTCGCAAGAAACTACTAGCGAAACCGAAACCGAAACCGAAGTGGAAATCGAAACAGAAGCAACCGCTAATGCAACGATTCCAAATAGCAACGGCAATCAAACACAACAACAAACACTTCTTGAAAAAGCGAGAGCTTCCTTCAAGGTGACAATCTCCTAATCTCTCAACAATAAACAACTATGAACGATATTACTCGACTACTCCCATTCCGCAGCTATAGCGAGCATGATGTTATCAACTTCTATGCTCTCGACGCTGTTACAGGTGAAGCAGGTTCTCTTGTTCAAGTTAGCTCTGCTAATTTGACTACTGAACCAGTTTCGATGGTTACAAGAGGCGATTCCAATTCCTACCAAAACGTGCTTGGAAATGGTTACTCCCCTTATCCACAAGTTAACTACAAAGTTACAAAGGTTACTGGAACTGGCGCTACCGTGCGTCCGCTTGGTATCTTGCTTCGTGACATTCGCACAGTTGACGAAAACGGTCAAAACTTGATGTATGACTCTGTCAAGCGTGAAGAACTTCAATGTGTTCTTTCTGGTCAAGCAGTGCCTATCGCAACCAAAGGTCTTTTCACAATCAATGTGAAGGGTCTTGCTGGTGGCGTTGCTCCTGCGATCAACTCGCTTGCCGTTCCTTCTGCAAACGGAACTCTTACTGGCGTGGCTTTTGCCTCCGCTTCCCAAGAGCAAAAAGACGTTGCAGTTGGTAAATTCATCGCAACAGGCGAACGTGTCGGACAAAGCTCAACAGACGCTTTCGAAGGTGCTTACGCAATCCTTAAACTTGAACTCTAATTTACCTCAATAGATCATTATGAAAATCAATATTCAAAGAACAGAAGATCAATTAGCCCTTGTTCGCGCAATGGGTTCCAATAATCGTGAGGAAGCTTATGAGGCACAAGCTGCAATTGCTCAATTGCTCGCTCCAGTTATCAGCGAAGTAATCAACAATGCAGTTACCGTTGGAAGTCTTTTCACCACTATTCCTTTTGGTGAAGATGACAATCCTTCGATCCCTCTTGACCTTTATTACGATATTACTGACGAAGACTACATCCAAGTCTACTCACAACAAGTAGCTGGTGGTCTTCCTTACAGCCAAGTATTCCCAGCCCACAACGAGCTTAAGTTCTCAACTTACACTCTTGACAGCGCCCTTGCGTTTGACAAGAAGTATGCTCGTAAGGCTCGCTTGGACGTTGTATCCAAAACCTTTACCCGCTTGGCCCAAGAAGTTATGCTTAAGCAAGAGCGCACAGCATTCAACGTGCTTGCAGCCGCACTTGTGAAGGGTGACACTACAAGCGGTTCCGCTGGCGACCACATCATCGGTTCTACTGCCGAAAGCCGTTTTGTGCTTCATGACCTTAACCGTCTTATGACGAAGGCAAAGCGCATCAACAGTTCTTTCGTTGGCGGAACTCCTGTTGGTGGCAGCAAAGTTGGCATTACCGATCTTTTGGTTTCTCCTGAAATCATCCAAGAAGTTCGTGCGATGTCCTACAATCCAATCAACACCGCAGAAGCCCCATACGCTTCCGCTGTCAAGGATTCGCTTGCAGCACCTGAGTCTCTTCGTGAAACTCTTTACTCTGCCGCAGGCATCCCTAACTTCTACGGAATGAACCTTATCGAAGTTCTCGAAATGGGTATTAACCAACGTTATAACAAAATCTTTGATGCAGTTGTTACTGCCGAAGGTGCTACTGTTATCGGTGGTGGAGACTCTGGCACGTTCTCTCAATCTGCTGATGAAATCATCATCGGTATTGACAGAAGCCGTGACGTTCTGCTTCGTCCAGCAGTTACCGAAGAAGGCACAGGTAACGACATGAGCATCATGGTTGACGATCAATTCAGCGTTCGTCAGAACAAGATCGGCTACTATGGTAAAGTCGAAGAAGGCCGCGTTTGCATTGACGACCGCGCCCTTGTCGGTATCGTTGTCTAATCAACGGTGACAAACCAATCAAAAGGGTCGCTCTCGCAAGGGGCGGCTCTTTTTTTTGATTTTTTTTAGTGTATATCTTATAATATATTATGAACAAGGAAGACTTAGATTTTATTCACGGCAAAAAACAGCATGTCGAGGGCGAAAAAAAGAAAAATACCGAATTGACTGTTGAGGGTCTACCCGCTGGCAAAGATCTTTTGTCTGCGTCATCAGACGAACTTGACAATTTGACTATTACCAAGCAAAACGCAGAGGGCAAGGCTCTTGATATTGAACAGCTTGAGGAAATCAATGGAAAAGACCGTAACTCCAAGCAAACCCAAATTCAAAAAGCAAAAGAACTTGAAGCCCTTTTAGGTATTAAAGACACTAATCCATACAGAACCCTTAATCGCGACATCTTTAAGGAAAACTTATCATCAATGTCTGTTGCTGACATGACTGAGCTTGCAATGCGCGTTGGTATTCAACCGTCTGGTGGTAGAAATCAATTAAAAGCGGCTTTATTAAAGTCGTTTGATTTTTATGCCCAAAAACATGATGTAACCGTTGCCGCTCCTGCTCGCCCAATTCGGCTAGATAAAAATGCTCCAAACTACGAAGAAAGTGTAAGGTTATTCAAGGACATTTGAATAACTTATGAACGACTTCGGAAATTTAGCCACACAGATTGTTACATACGATTTTCCAGACGATACGGGCAGTTATCCAGTGTCTTACGTGTCTGGTTGGCTAGAGGCAAATATAGGCGAACTTAGCTTGCTGTTGAATGAGGATTACCTTGTTGACGCAACAGGTGCAATTTATGTAGATACTTCTACAGGATTAAACAACCAAGAAATCGATATTTTCAAAAAACTATACGAGATTCACTATTATGACAAGTCTTCTCGTACTTCTTTGCGCACAGCGGCTTACAGCACCTCAACAGACTGGATTGTCTTAAAAGAGGGTGACACGACAATTCAGAGACAAAACAAAAATTCGGTCGCAAAGACATATAACGAGCTTTCCGCTTCTGCGAGGGAGGATTTGAAGGATCTTGTTTTTAATTTGAATAGGCTGAAATCTGGCCCAAGACAAGTCTTTGGAGCTGATGCTATTCCAAGTTATGACGCTTTTTCTAGCGATGTTCAATCTGTCAGAAGTTAAATATGGCATCTTTATTAAATTCTACTGAAAAGTCAGAGATACAAGACGCTTTGCAAAGCGTGAGAGATACGTTTGCGCAAAATATCTATGTTTATGTAAAAACCCAAACTAGCGCAGCTTGGAACACAGAAAACCCGTTTTATAGCAGCACCAATCCAACATCAGCGTTGTCTTCTCAAGAACAGTTGACAAAGTATACTTATGAGGCTAACGTCTTGTATGAGAACAACCAGCCAGAGGGGTTATTCGATGCTGGTGGGCAAGCCAACCTTGTTGCATCAGACGGGCGCGTGAGAATTAAAGTTAACTCAGAAGCTAACGAGAAGATTAAGATTTGCGACCGAATCGAAATCGACGGCAATCTTTATGTTGTCGATGGCGACCCAAAAGGTATTGGGCCGTTTAGTCCGCAGGCTTTTATGTGGTATTTGAAACGAGAAAGTTAATGGCTAGAACCAGTTCTTTTAAAGTGTCTATTGATGAAGTTGCTCTTTTAGACGAATTATCAAGAGGCAAAAACGGATTAATTGTGGCCAAGGGTATTGAAGAAGCGATTCAAGATGATATAGAGAAAAAGCAGCAACAATTGGTAAAAAACTTCTTGTCTCACCCTGTTTCTATAGAAATTTCTGGTGGCCCTAATGGAAGCAATTCAAGCGGCACGTTGGGCGGTTACGGCAACTTATTTTCCTTTTTGGGTTTTAGTAGTAGCGATACTCCACTGCAATCTATAGAAGCAATTCTCTCAAAAAAACTGCAATACAGAGTAAAACCAGCAAAAGCAGGAAGGTTTCAAATTTTAATAGACATACCAAAGGCAACGGAAATTTTTGAAAATTCGCCCATGCCTTGGGCAAACGGCATGAGTTGGGCGCAAGCAATTGAAAAAGGAGTGAGTAATTTACAGTTTTACCTGTTTAACCCATCTGGATTACCAAACTCAGCATCTGGAACAGGCATTCAGTCTCGGAACAAGGTTTCTGGTGTAAACTTTCGAAAGACTCCTTATATTACAAAACTACTTAAGGATTTTCAACAAGACCTAAAGAAACTGTGAAGGCGCAATTTGATCACCAGCTTTTGATGAGTTTTTATTTGTGGTTCGAAAAAGAACTGCTGAGAGACGATATTAAGGCTTATAAAACTGGACTATCAAACACATTTAAAAACGTTAACTTCCACGATATTCCAAGCAATTTTGTTGGGTATCAGGGTCAGTTCCGCCAATTAGTTGCAGACTATGATGTCGATGTTCCGAATTCTGGTTTTTTTGTTTCTGGGGGATTTGTGTCTGGTGATGCCTCTGGAAATGGTGGCGTATACGTTGATTACAATAATGGGCGGATTTTATTCCCATCTGGATCTGGGACATCTTTAATGATTACAGCTAATTCCACTGTAAAAGAAGTCAACACTTATACCAGCAACGACGACGATCTTTCTATTTTAATTCATTCTGACTTTGTTGAAGAGGGGCAAAGCTCGCAATATCTCTACGGCAAAGACGCTAAATTAGACGAAAAAACCTATTTTTTGCCAGCTTGCATCATTACGTTGGTTGATTCTACTAATGACGAATTTGCATTTGGTGGCGAAGAAGATACTAAAAGCAGAATCCGCGTTATTGTCTTGGCTAAAAATGAGTTTATAGTAGATGGTGTTGTTTCAAAGTGCAGGGATTTAGTGCGCAAAAACATCACGCACATACCATTTGATCAGCAACCATACGGCCAGTCCTTTTCCTTGAAAAGCTTTCCTTATCGTTATGACACATTAAAGTCTGCTCAGGGCAACAATGCTCTTGTATCTCATGTAAATAATGTCAGTCCAACTAAAGTTGTTTCAGAGGTGGTTCGGGAGAGATTGAATAAAAATATCACGATAGCTTTGATTGATTTCGATTTATCGACTTATAGGTTCCCAAGAGTTTAATTAGGTGTAAAGTTTTCTAAACATTATTAATATATGTCCTCAAGAACCCGCGTAATTTCTCAAAATAAGGCAGTCTATGTTTCTGACACTGGCTGGTATGTCGATGTTGACGAAAACATGATTGAACCACACCAGTTGCATCGTGTTGATACGTTCTCGTTTGAAGTTGACCTTGCTGGCGCACGACAAGACATCCGTGAATTCGGTCAACTTGCTCGTATTGGAACTCTTACAATGAGTGAGATTAATCCCACTATTTCTTTCGGTTATTATCTTGGAAATGGCGAAAACGAGCTTGCAATGGGCTTCCAATCGTCACCACTTGACAGACAAATGATTAGCGGAATTTTAACAGAAGACGTTCAAAGCCGCGAAAAGAATATTTATACTGTCATCGTTAAAGAAGGCGAAGACGCATTCAACTCTGCCATTTATCAATCTCAAAGCGTTAACCATGATGTTATTGGTTTTGGCAACTGTGTTTTAACAAGCTATACCGCAAACTTTGCCGTTGGTGAAATTCCTCGCGTTGACGTTGAGTGGGAAGCTTCAAACATCGTGTTCTACACTGGTGGACACTCTGGTTTCAAAAACCCATCTATCGACAAAGAAGGCGCGCGCGCAGACCAAGGATTATTCAACCTTCCTGCTCCAAGCACTGGCGACATGAACGTTCTTGTGCTTCGTCCAGATGACATTACTGTTACTTTCGGCCCAGACTCAATCTCAAGTGGGCAACTTGGTGGCACTGAATTTTCTGATATGTGTATCCAAAGCTGCTCTATCGAAATTCCTCTGAGCCGTGGCAACATCGAATGCCTTGGTAAAGAAAGAGCGGTTGCAAAGCCTCTTGAATTCCCTATCGACGTTACGGTCAATATCAACGCTATTGTTAAAAACTTCAAAACTGGCGCGTTGGAATATGTTCTGACTGGAACCGCAGGAGGAAACAAGACAACTATCACCGTTGACGTTATTAATGACGCACAAACTCCTGTTCATAAGTTCCAATTAAAGAACGCTGTTCTTGACTCCCAAAGTTTTAGCCAAGGGCTTGATGACAACGAAACCGTTGATCTGACATTCTCTGCTCAAATTGGTGGTGCAAACACATCAACAGATGGTATTTTCTGGAGTGGCGCTGGCAGCTACACACAAGCAGTTCCATCAAGCGGTGATGCGGTCGCGGGACAAGCAATCTAATCTAAGTTGATTAGTGCTTCATATAGCGGTTCTGCCTTGTGGCAGGGCCGCTTTTTTGTGTAATAACACATAGACATGTCTATATTTCGCGTCCATTCAAGTGACAAGCAGGTTTTTGTCAACAATACAAGGTTGTTGGGTGTTCAAAACTGTGATATAGAAACATCGAAGGCGTTTGAGGAGATTCGGCCTATTGGCAATATTAAAATAACCGACAGGGTTTTAACATCAAATCAGACAACGAATTTGTCAATAGATTTTATGTTAAACGATTCGTTGCAAAACGATCCTTTTTTCGACTTTCAAACCAGTGGGATTCTTTCAGTCGAAACTTTTGATTTTAACGTTAAAGATTTGATTGGTGAAAGCGTAATTAGCGGAGCTTATTTGTCAAGTTATTCTGTGCGCGGAGCTGTTAACGAACTTGTTCAGGGCAGCGTTTCTTACGAATGTGATATCATAGATTTTAATACAACTGGTTATTTGACCTATTTAGACCAAAGTAGCGATACATTTAACGTTTATCAACCACAAGATATTTCCATTATTTCGAATTTTGACGAGGGCGTTTCAACATCTGGGTTATGTATCCAAAACTTTGATTTGTCTTTTTCCATCGACAGAACGGCGAAAAACAGGTTGGGAACAAGAACACCAAGACTCCGTTACCCTAATTTGCCAATCAAAGGAGGTTTGAAGTTTTCGGTAATCAAAAACAGAATCACAGGAATCGACTTAAGCCCACTGATTATGGGAAGCGGCGATCTCAGTATTAAGCTCAATGCCAACATGTTAAACGAGAGAGAGTATTTGATTAAAAATTGTTCTCTGGTATCAATATCAGAAACACACGGATTAGACGATAATGCAATATTTGATTTTGAGTATGTCTTTTCTATTGACAATACTGGTTTAACCGTTGTGGGTTCTTAGAATGCGCTATTTAAGACATCATGAAAACATATAAACAAATCACAGGTTATTCACAAAGCATTATTAATCTTGACTTTAATGTTCAAGATTCTATTAATGGGTTTGTTCTTGCGGGTGGCCTTGCAGAGACTGGGGTTAATTATACTGGTTTCATTAGCACTGGATTTTTAATTTCTGGATTTGATGGTTATTTATTCGATCAAAGCGGACGGTTTTTCGGCGGTTATTCTGCTGATACTCCATTCAACATACAACTGCATTTAAAAACTGGATCTGGTTGGTCTTACTACCATAACGGGTGTTTGATTGCCAATCAGATGAATCTGAATAGCGAGGTCGAATATTTAGAATTTACCCGATCAGACGCAGCGGCAGGGGCGTCTGTTCAGGGTCAGCCAGATCAAGCACAATTGGTTGATTTTTTAATGTATACTGGACATGCATTATTTTTTAGTGGAGGCTTGTTGGTTTATTAATTTAATTTTTGTTTTTTTGGTTACTTTGAATTATAATTTATAGCATGAAAGAACTGTATTCATTTAATATTGAGCGAGAAGTTGAAGTCAAAGCGCCTGCCGTTTCTAAGATTAACGGGGTTTTGACAGAATCAACGCAAAAAGTTAAGAAAAAAATTCCTTATCGTATCGTGGTTCGTAAACCAACAAAACACGAAATCGAAGATGCTGAGTTTTTTTATAGTCAGAAGTTTAATGAGTTTATCAACTTCGGGTTTTTGACAAGGGCGATGTTAAACAAAAAAATGAGTAATAATGGTGGTATAGCAACAAAAGAATTAACAGATGCTATTCAAGGCTTGTTAACGGCCAATGCCGATGCTCAACGCATTGTTGAATTTTATGGAGCAGCAAAAGATTTAACAGACGAACAAGCGGCTAAACTTACAGAAGCCAAAGGCACACTTGCCTTGACTCAAAAGCAAATTTTTGACTACGAAACAGCCTTTAATCAACAATATAATCACACAGCAGACATCAAGGCCGAGCAAAAGCTTTATGAGTTTTTTATCTTTAATTTCTCTTTTTACGAAGAAGAATTGAATGGAGAAAAAGCCATGTTTCCAATTTTTCAAGGTGAGTCTTATGAAGACAAGAGGGATTTTTATTTAGCTATTTCTGAGGATGTAGAAGATATTGAGGATCAAGAGCTATTGAAGCATAAAGCTATTTTTGACGCCTCTTTTGACAGATTGATTAAAGTTATCAATATCTGGTATCGCAATCTTGGTAAAACACAAAAAGACATTGATGCGATTATTAAAGCTATCGAAGATGCTGAGTTGCCAAAAGAAGAAACTCCTGTTGAGGAAGCAAAACGCGATCAAGCTGAAGAACCAATCGAACAAAAATCAGAAAATGAATGAGTGGCCAAAACACAGAGCCTTCTCAAGTATTATTTGATATAGCTAGGGGTTATTCGTTTTTAGACATTAACTCTCAAAAGTTTTATTTCAAGCATCCTAGTAATTTAAATTACTTAGAAAGCGAGGAATATTATCACAGCAGGTTGCAGCAAGCCGTTAAAAAGGGTATTTCTACAGAAGCTCAATTATTGGCAAGGTGCATTAAAAGAGGTGTTTGGTCAAAAAAGCAAGAGGAGAAAATTGTTTCTTTGAAGTGGACTATTGAAAAATCAAATGCGGCTGCACAAAAGATTGTAGACCAGAATCAAAAAAAGGTCTTCTTGGGTTCTTTGGAAAAACAAAAAGAAGAATTAGCGGATTTAGAGAAAAAAAGAGGTAACTTAGTTAATCAAAGCGCAGAAAACTGGGCAAGTCAACAAAGAATGCTGAAAATGGTCGAGGATCATGTATTTTTTGATAAAGAAATGACCAAGCCTGTTGACAATTTGAACAACATTACCGTTATTTTAAAACTTCAAGAACGAATAGCTGAGTTGTCTGATTATAGGTCTTTGCTCAAAGCCGCCTTTGAGCCAGCTTTTTTTGATATTTACGCCATACAATATCGCAACCCATTAGATATATTTAAGGTTGATTTCTTTTCGATTACAGTTTTTCAACGCTTGTTGTTTTCGTATGCGTCAGTTTTGCTTAATAAATTAAAAAATTTAGACATGCCCGACGATGTTCGCAAAAACCCAATTCTAATTTATGAATTTAATCAAGCCTCTGCCAATTCTAGCAGCAAGGTTTCTCACGGGGTTGATGATTTAAAAAACAGTATGAGGAAAAAGGGCAAAATTACCGCAGAAGACCTTGTCCAATAATAAGTGTAAATTCTGTTAATGGCCAACTCCGTTCCGATTACAGGTAATTTACAAATTAGCACAGCTAGTTTGCAGCAGTCTACACGCCAAATTCAACAGGCGTTGGGAAGAATTACGGGCCAAGCGTCTGAGTTCCAGAAATCACTTGATGCTTCTACAGCGCGTGTTTTTGCTTTCGGGGCGACAACGTCTGTTTTACAAGCTGTTAATCAAGCGTTTAAGTCTATTGTCAGCACGACAATAGAAGTTGAAAAAAGATTAATTGAAATTAACTCTATTTTTCAAGCCAGCGCAAAAGAGTTTAATAATTTTAGAAACGCGATTTTCCAAGTAGCAAAAGATACTGGACAGTCTTTCTCAACTGTTGCAGATGGCGCTGCCGAATTAGCTCGTCAAGGTTTAAGTGCAGAAGAAACCGCAAAAAGGCTAGAGGCAGCTTTGATTTTGACTCGTATTTCTGGACTGGATGCAGAAAAATCTGTTAAATCGCTTACGGCTGCTATCAACGGATTCGCATCTGCTGGTTTAACTGCCGAACAAATTGTTAATAAAATTGTTGCGGTCGATACTTCGTTTGCCGTATCTGCACAAGATTTGGCGGATGGTTTTTCACGCGCTGGATCTACAGCAGAGGATGCTGGAGTTTCTTTTGATGAGTTGCTTGGTCTTATTACTGCTGTTGAACAAAGAACCGCGCGTGGCGGTGCTGTTATTGGTAACGCCTTTAAATCCATTTTTACAAGACTAAGCCGTGGAGACACAATTGAAAAATTAAAAGAACTTGGAGTAGAAATTGATGCAACGCAAACAGGCATTCAAAAACTTCAAGCGTTATCAAGAGCTTTAGAAGAAATCAGCGACCCAACTGTTGCAAGCCAAATTAAAGAACTTGCTGGTGGCGTGTATCAAATTAACGTTGTTAGCTCCACATTAAAAGATCTTTCTAGTGAAACATCTGTTTTCGCAGCCGCTTCAAAAACAGCCGCCCAAGCAAGTAGCGAAGCGTTTCAGAAAAACGAGATGCTAAACAAAAGTTTAGCCGCGCAGGTTAATTCTTTGGTTGTAAGTTTGACAAGTTTGGCTGAAAAGATTGGGCAACTAACATTTGCCCCTCTTTTAAGTAATTTGGTGAAGATTGCTGAAATGGCTTCTTCTGCATTTGATAAAGCACTTGACCCAGAAAAAGGAAATTCATTCATTCAAGGTATCTTGAAATATGTTGGTTCATTTATTTCAGGCCCAGGTCTAGTAATGATTACAACAGCGTTTTTAAAGATCACAACGTTGATCGCTAAGTTTGCGAAAGATGGATTCATGGCGGTTTTGTCAATTAGCTCTGCGCAAGAAAAGAACAAGGTTATACAAGAAGGGATTGTAAGATTGTTGCAGCATGATGCACAATTAAGAAAAGAGCTTGCAAATACAACTTTAAGCCAAGCCCAAAAAGAACAAGCGGTATTGGACGCGATTCAACGAGAAAACATGTTGTTGAGAGATCAACAAGCATTACTACAAAACATTGTTGCGCTAGCTAGACAAAAAGGGGTTTCTGGTTATGCGCCAAGCACTGGTTTTAGCGGAAAGAATTTTGCCACAGGTTTTCAACAAGAAGAAGTTATGGCGCAAATGCTTGGAGCTTCAAGCGGAGTAAAAGCTCAGTATGGCAAGGGGACAATTGGAGGCAAGAGGTTTATAATGAACAACGAAGAGGTAGAAATTCCTAACTTTGGAAAAAATGGCGATAGCGCTGTTTTGCCAAAATATGCAAAGGGATTTGTTCCTAATTTTGCCAAATACACTGGTTATGATGCTGCTGATATTTTAAAAAAGAGTCCTAGCGCTTTTGCTAAAATTGATATAACAAAAGATAAGTTTATCAATTCAAGCGCTGCCGCAAAAGCAGCCTACGAGCAAAGAAAAATGGAAGTTGCAGGAAAGCTTCCGCCACTTGACATTAATCAAATTCTTGGTAACGATATGCCAAGAGTTTTGACGCCTTCTGTTTCTGGAAGGCTCTTCAAAACAAAACAAAATGTATTGGGAACAGGAAGAGATGCTTCTTTTAATTTTAGAATGCATCGCGCAAAGGTAAATAAAAACCCAGAACTAAAAAAAGAATTCAATTCCTTTTTCAAAAAAGAGGATATGGTGAAAATGGCCGAAGAAAAAGCCTTGAAACTTGCTCAAATGATTTCTGCTGGTTTTGATTTGCCTCCGTTTGATCCTGACAGCATTAACAAACTCACAAACGTAGAAGGATTTTATGGGTCTATTCGTGCTGCGATGGGTGGTATTTTTGATAGAGCGATGTCGTCAGCCATTGCTATTAATGCTCAAAAAGAGGTCGGTGGAAATTTTGACGTAAACGCAGGCAAAGACAAAGTGGCGTTAAAAAGAGTTGAGACAATATTTGGCAAGGGTTCTATTGGGTCAAGCTCACTTGCAGACTTAAAGATTGGTGGAGGTGATACTACCGCAAAATCAATGATCACCAAGACTTTAAATACACCAGTGTTTGTTGACAAAATTCTCAAGCAGCATGCAAAAGACTCAGGTAAAACAACCGCAACTCAAAAGCCAACAACAAAGTCAAGGGCCGCTGGTTTTATTCCAAACTTCAATAGCTTAAACAAGGGCGTTCCCGTTAATAAAATTAGAGCGCATTTTGACGAGTATGGCAACCCTGTTGCCGTAACTAACACAAGAGACGAAAAAAATGGACTAAAGGACGCTATTGGTCGTGAAAGAAAAGGCATTGGCATGGCTGCAAGGGGGTTTGTTCCGAATTTTGCGGTTTCTGATTCAAATGCTCAAGCAAAATCTTTTGCAAAAATGATGGCTGTTCAATACGCAGCAACTTTGACTGCTGGATATACATCAGGTAAGTCACAAGACAAAGAAAGAGAATTAGAAGCCATTAGAGAAGCAACAGAGGCAAAAATTCAAGAAATTAAGGCGTCTGAAATGACTGTCGAAGCACAAAGGGAGGCTATCAGCGCGATTATGAAATCAGCAAATTCACAAATTGAAGTTGCCGAAAAAAGCGCTAGCCAAGCAAAAACAATAGATACTTTCACACAAAAAGCCGCAACAACTCTTGGTTTGTTTCAAACTGTTGATTCTTTTATGTCTGGGAAGATGACGAAGGCGATTGGTGGTTTAGGTCAATTTAAAGTTGGTGATATTGGAAAAGATGTCAAAGGACTAAAGAGCGGCCTTGGGTCATTATCTTGGTCTGAGTTTAAACAAGATGCAAAAAGACAAAATGTTGCCCAAGTTGAAAATGGGAAAATTGTAGGATTTCAAAAAAAGGGTGGGATTGGTAGCGCGCTTGGCAAACAGGGCGGTAAACTTAAATCTGCTGGCGCTGGTATATTGTCTAAGGCCGCTGGGCCTGTAGCCGCAGCTTTTGGTGGATGGGAAATTGGTAGTCAAATTGCGGACGCAACCGTTGGAGAGGCTGAAAGAAAAAGATACTCCAAAGAGCTTGCTGATTCTCAATCTTTAATGACGAATTTAAATAGAAAGGGCGCTCTGGCTGGTGCGGCTAGAACTGTTGGTGGTCAAGGTAATCTTGACGAAATGATGAATAAGTTGCTTAAAGCCCCATACGAAGGAGCTAAGCAATTGGGGGTAGAAATCCAAAAAACAATTAAAGCAATCGAAACAGGAGATCCAACTCAAGTTTATGCGCAGAAAAAAATATTAATCAAACAATTAAAAGAGGCTGGGGTGCGTATTGGTGATGGTTTTCAATTAGATGATTTGGGCGTTCAGATAAAAGGTCTTTCTGCAAAAATCAAACAATTTAATAGAGATATTGAATTGATGAGCAAAGAGACAATGCAGACAGCAAAAGCGGGGCAACAGGCTGTTGGATTTGTTGGCGGAATTCAAGGTTCAGAAAATATTGGCGCTTGGTTTGATAGGGCAAAACAAGGCGAATCAGCCGTTGCGCAAACAACAATGGCAAGACAAGAATGGATGAATGCTCAAGCAGCTTTTGCAAAAGCATCTTCTGAGGGAACTATCTCGAAAGGAACAGAAGAATACGACAAATTCAAGGAAAATGTTGATAGTGCGGCAATGGCCTTTAAGCAATCAACGATTGATTCTGCTACAATTTTGTTTAACAACTCAACAATGGCGGCGAAAGAATTAAAAGACGCAAAAACCAAACTATCAGAGCTAAAATTCGAAGGCGCTATGAAAGATGCTTCTTTTATAGGAGACTTGCAAGCAATAAAATACGACCCAACTGTTGTAGAGAAAAACATCAAAATGTTACAGGGCGCAAAAACCAAAGAAGATAAATTGGTGGCTACACAAAGAATTGCAGAAAACCTCAAAGACGCACCTCTTTTAACTGAGGCGATTATTAGAGTGAAAATGGGCGCGGACAAATTCGCAGAAGTTATGGCTTCAATGAAAGATGTCGCGTTGGAAAATAGCGGTGTAACCAACAAATCTTACCGTGGTGAAATAATCAACATGCAAGAGGGCGGTAGGGGTGAACAAATTGGTCAACTGAATACTGAAATTAAAAATTTAGAATCTGCTTCTAAGGTGGCCGAAAGAAGAATTCAAGAATTTGGCGAGCAGTTCCAAGCGCAGGATATTTTTGCGGCAGCGTCTAGAATTAAAACGGCTATAGATGCCGTTGCAACAGGCACTGAAAGTGCTGTAACGTTGTTAGCTAGTGTTTCATCCATTAATAACAACACCATTCAACTTGTCAACAAAAACAACGCAGCTATGTTGCAAGCGATCTCAACAGTTGGCACAATGGAAGGAGAGATTCGAGATATGCGACAAAAGATGTTGACAATGCAACAAGCAATTAATGCAATTAGAAACGAATAATTATGTCTTTAATTGTCTATAATGTTATATCAGCATCATTGGATATTTCTTTTGATTATTTGGATGGTGATGAAATTTTCGGATATACAGCAAAGGCTGATTATTCCATTGATCTTTCTGATGTTAGCTTTACAGATAACGCTGGAACATTAATTACTGGTCGAGACGCTATTAAAAGGGCTTATTTGCAAAAAAATATCACGGCGCGAATTGGCGCTGATGAGTATGTCAATGGTGTTATTCAGGGTGTGGATTTTGAACAAAGTGCTTTAGTGGGAGCGGAAATAGCAAAAATTTCTATACAAGAATATAAGCGCTTGTCTGATTATTCAAATCATACATTTGCTAAATATTTGCCAAGCCCACACTTGCTTGAGTCTTTTGAGGAAAGCTATGATTTCAATAGAAGCGAGGAAAGTTATTCATATACAAGAAGCATAGAGATCAAATATAAACAAAGCACAGAGGCCACTGATGAATTTCTCAATAACGTAAAGGTCTTTGTCTCAAATTATTATCATGAGGTTAGACCAAATCTTGGTTATCTTTCTGATGGAATTTCAGAAAATGCTAGGTTTGATAAAAAATTTAATGGAATTCTAAGTGAGACAATAGACCTGATAGGATTGTCTTATGGATTAACTGAAAACTTTGATTCTTCTTTTATAGACGAATCTTCAAGCGTCAGCAAGCAAACAAAAATTACAGATAATCTAGACGAGTCTGGGTATCAAAACAAATCATACAACATTACCCTATCTTCTTTAAAATATGATAATACGGGCGTATTGCGACGAGCGGTTCAAGACACAATAGCTGAAATCATTGCCGCAGAGTCGGCATACGGAACGCCATCATCTATCGAAAAGGGATTTTCTAAAAACGGCAGATCAGCCTACTTAACCATCTCCTTTTCAAAAAACCCAAAATCATTTCGCGACAATACCCTTACTTATTCTTGCGGTCAGCAAAAGGCCGCTGCGTTTTTCGAGTATTCATTAAAAAGTGAATACGCTTCTATAGGGGTAAATAATAGAGAAAGGCTCAAGGCTTCTAGGGCTTTTTGGTCAGAGCAGTCTTTGTATGACGTAACCCGTGTTTTAGCCTTGTATCCAAGCGCTGGATCAATATACGAAAAAAATAGACAGGTGACATTTGATTATAGCAGTGGGAAAATCATAGATGACATTGTATTTACAAATGATCCCGCATATGCTCAGGGCTTACCAGAAGGTATCTTAAAATTTAAAATCACCATGAACAAAGACAATGGGGTCAATAGGTTTGCAAGAATCATGGATATTGAGTCTTTGAAAGAAAAATTAACAATTTCAAGCTTGAAAACGCTGGCGCAAGCTTCGGTGACAGCAGAGACTATTTCGTCTCCAGATTACGGTCTATTTCATGGAAAAAACTTTTTAAATTCAAAAACCAGTGAGCTAAATGCTGTTTTGGGCGAAGATACATATTACATAACGTCTGATCAAACTACAATTGATTTGGCGAATGGCACAACAAGTCGTGTAATTAATTATGTAATACCTCAAACATAACTGCGTGAGCTACATTCAATATTCTGGCTATAATTTTCCTCCCCCTCTGCCTCAATTAGCAGAGTCTTGTAGTCCTGTGATTATTAGCGGAGTTTATGACTATTCCGAGGTTAACTTGGAATTAATTGGGTTTTTGACTGGGGCAAATCTTAGTGGGCTTCATTTGCAAAAACAACAAATGATTAGCGGGTTGCTGAGTGAATATGGCGATTTAAATATCTCTATTGGCGCAGATAATAAAGTATTTAAAAAGGTAAAGCCTGTTGGGATTAATTTTTCAGATAGCGACCTGACAACCATTTTGCCTTATTCTGTTTCATTCACGGCCTATACTGGAGAGTCTTTTTCCAGTTTTTTTGGAATCGCTAGCCCAAAAAACGAATGGTCTTTCGAAGAACAAGAAAATAAAATTGTTCAAGCAACTCATACAATATCTGCAAACGGTAAAAAGGTTGATGAACAAACTCCATTGCAAAATGCTATTGATTTTGTTAATTCTTTGACTGGGTTTTATAATGCTTCTGTGTTTTTTACGGGACACAATGCTTTTTTAAGATCAAGAAGCGAAAAAATCAATAGAAAAACATCAAGTTACGAAATTACAGAGGTTTATGTTTTTGATTCGTCAGATAATTTAACCACAACATCTGGTATTGTGTCATATGATACTACTATTAATTTTAGTAAAGACGGTTCATTTGCTGCTAATATAAAAGGCAGCATACAGGGGGGCATCAATGGAGAACAGGTTAACACTGGAGTCTTTACTCCACAAGACGCAACAAACGCTCTTTTTAATGATGTGGTTGGCAGTATGTCTCAATATGAAACAGGCTGTTATTCTTTTATCAGAAATGGCCCCAGCAATTATAGCTATAACCACAATACTGGCGCTAATACTATTGATTTTGATTTTGTGTTTTTAAATTTAGACAATATTGATCAATCTGGGAATATCGCCCACTCTTTTAAAACCAATATATCCGCCAGCAAAGACGCTGCGACTTTTGTGGTTAGCGCGGAAGGCGAGTTGTATTTTAACTCAATAGAGTCCGCTATTAACACTGGAGAATACGAAAGCTCAACAAGGTTTCAAGAGGTAGACGCCGCTTTTAGCGGGATTGATCCTTTTAACATCGCTTATAGGGGATGGCTGGATTTTCGTAGTGGTAATTCTGATTTTATCACAGGCACAAGCGGAACTTTAAGTAGTGTGATTAAAGCAAGCAATGTCAACAAAGACCCTGTAACATGCAGAATTAGTTATAACTTTCAATTTGATACGGCAATAGATTATAGTAGCGGCACATTAAAAGACCTACAAATGTCGATTGTTGATAAAGTGCCATTACAATTGTCTAATGTTACAGAAACTCTTGGTGGTTTTGCCGCGCAAACCGTATCAGACAGAACTCTTGGAGAATACTCCATATCTTCATCAGCCCAAGAAACAACTGGAAAAATGAGTGACTTAAAAAGAATCGTTTCTGGTTTTATGTCTGGAGATTACGACCAGTCAAATAACGAATCTTTTGGTGTAGACAATATTAGCTTCAACCTTTCTAAATTTTATTAATGAGCGCAAGCGGATTACAATTTACCATCAATTCTCAATTGCAAAATAATCAGCGATTAGTTGCTTATTATGATTTTGGTATTTATAGCGGGGGGATTGATCCAAATTCAGTTGGGCCATATACAGGTATTTTATACAATCATTTCCCTGCTTTTGATACTGGCAAATATGTGGCCACGGTTTTATCTGCAACTGGATCTACAACAACAAGTGTTTTGGATTTTATTAGCGGTTCTGCGAGCGGCACATTGAATTTAAACCAAACAAATCTACAAATCCCCAGCCATGAGTTAAAGCCAAACAACATGTCTGCTATTATTGATTTTGCTTGGGATGGAGAGATTTCAAATGGTGTATTGATAGGGTGTTTTTCAAGGGTTCAAGAAATACTTGGATCAATTACGGTTACAGGATCAAGAGGTTTCAACTTTGGATTCAATGACCGTGGTGGATTGTTTTTCGAGGCTTATAGAGGTGATGGCCCAATTATTTTTTCAACTTCTGGAATAGAGTTGTCAAAAAGAAATATGGTTGGGCTTTCAATATATGGAAATCAAGTGATTTTGTCTCAGTTTGATTTTTTTAATAACGAGGTGTATAGCGAAGAGTTTTCGATTGAAAAAGAGTATTTGGCAGACGTTTCCAATTTTTATATAGGAGGGTCTCCAAGATATTTTAGGACTACTGGAGTCGTTGATCCAACAATGAGTGGGAGCCTTGCGTCACTTTGTTTGTTTTCAGGAGCTTTATCAGCACATACGTTAAAAAATATCAGCAGCGGAATGATTGGTGATTATTTTTATGATTCTGGCTCCGTTTACACAAGAGAATTTATTACTGGTTACACGGACGAAGTGATTTATAAAACTGGTGTCACAGGATACTCTGTTCAAGAAGCTGGGACATTAACTGTTTCTACTGGAAGATTAGCTTATACTGGAGTATTTCAAGATTCTTCTGGAGTTTCTGGTGGAGAAGGGGACGATACTTATTTGTTCTATACTTTTGATAACGGTTCTTTTAAAACAGCATATAAGGAGCGTATTGGATATCTAGACCAATCTAATAATTTTGCTTATGCTCCAACTGGAGAAGGCGCGTTTGATACACTAGGATTGCAAACGGGATCTTTTTCGTTATCTGGAGATGTGAATCTCACGCTTGAAACAAGACTGGAAACAGGCTCTTATTCTATTTATGAGAAAACCGCATTATATGGGCAATTAGAGGATATTAGCGGTGTGAATAAAACACCGTTATTCGCCTATACTACTGGTTATCTTGCGCCAAGTTCTGGTATTACTTTTACAGGCGATATTGAAAGTTTCAAGCGTAACTATATTTATTATAAAGGCATAAGAAAATGAACTATAATTACGTTTTATCTACTGGTTCAAGCGTTTTGTCTGAAAGTTTTTATTCGATAGACGAAAAAAACATTCCTTCATCTGTTGGAGAATATCATTATGTTGATTTTTCTGTTATCTCAGGAAGGTTGATTTCTAATGTTTCTTTAAATTCTCAGACATTGCTCGAAAATTCCCCAAGCATATATACTGGAACCAACATTATTCATTATGAAATTTTGTCTGGTGATTACTTTTTTGATACAGAGAGATTGGCAAATTTCGGAAAAGTGTTTTTGGATACTGGTTTGATAGTCAGAAATAACAATATTATGTTGTGTGACAAGCGACCGCTGTATACTGGCGTGCTTGAAGTAAAAAGCGGATCGTCTATATTAACTGGTGTTTTATACGAAATAACGAATCAACTAATCACAAGAGGCGAACTGAATGGCGGGGCTTCTTTTAATGTGGATCTTTTTACTGGTTGGGATGTATATTTTAATGGTCAAAAACTTCCAAGTTATGAAGAGGCAACTGGTTTAAGTTCAAGCGCAACAGGCAGGTGTTTTGCTATTAAAAAACAAGACAAAATCTTTGAGTTTAACAGTGGCTCGCCAGACTGTTTTGGGCAAAATTTTATAGCCATGAATGTTGATTATTATATAAATGGCATGGAACAACAGGCGAACACCTTTCTTGAAACCTATACTGGTGTAAATATGATTACCGCTGGGGTTCCTGCTAGCGTAGCACTTTTCAACCAAGAAACAAATTCTTATAATTTATGAGCAATACCATTACTTCTTTAGATTTTAACTTTTCCAGTAATGGTGGGTCTCATACAGCGTCAGTTAAATCTGTGTTGAGCGCAGTATCCACAAAGGGTAGTTCCGAGCTTGGTCAGTTAAACGGTGAGCTTGGAGAAAGATACGATTTTACCAATAAAGACATTGCCAACTTGATGAAGCAGTTTGTCGCAATTGAAGAAACCATTTCGGAAGATTCTAATAACACTCAAACTGTTATCACGCAATTTCAAGACATAGTATCTTTAAAACTTGATTCTCATATTGTCGTTGTAAGAGGAGAGTCTGCAAGTATTACTTCAAGCTTAGAATTTGAAGGAGATGTTTATAAATATAGCGAACATCCTAGCAGCCCAGTTCCGCCTGTCGGGAACGTGCCTCGCGTGATAAAAGTAGGTGGCGTGTTTGTTGTCGGATCAACGTATTCTGTAAAAAAAGATGTTTATCTTTCTAAGCCTTATTCCGTTGGTTATTCGAACAAAGAAAAGATGTCTGGATTGACTTACAATGCAGACATAGCCAATCAAGATCCAGAAATCAACACGCTATCCGATTATTCTTTGCAATACGGATACGAGGCAAGAGACATTGTTTCATGCCTTTCTATGATTGGCATTAAGATTATTGGCTTGCCGTCAACAAGTGCAATTTTTAACTTCTCTGGTAAATTATCTAATATTATTTCTTCTTTGGCTTCTTCTTTGGGGTATTTTTGGTATATTAATCCTATTTCTGGAAATATCGAGTTTATTAATTCTGCAATAGCTCTTCAAAAGACAATTAATAACCCCCTTTTGTTTTCTCAATCCGAAAAAGTCAACATCAAAGACGCGTCTTATACAAAATCAAAATTAAAAAAAGTATTTGTCAACTCGTTTATTGGAGAGTTTTCTCCAAATGAGATGGACAGTTCTTTTGGTCAAAAATTTCGCAAAACGATGTTTTATCCAGTGCAGTTTAGATTATTTTTGGAAGATACTTTATACGATCCTTTGAGATTGCTTTATGGCCTTTATGCGAGCAAAAATTGGGGCGAGTTTAAATATGATGCAATTGTTTATGCAGAATTATTTAGAAAAGATAAGGAAGGAAACATTGGCGGGGTTTTTTCAAATATTTCTTATGTGGAAAAACCAATAACTACAAAAGCCTATACTTATAACCAAGTTCTTGACGACAACGAGGTGGCAACACGGATTGTTACAAACAAAGAATCAGAATCTGGTTTTGGCGACAGAACAAAAGCCACATATTATAATGTAGCACGAAAAGCGGAACCAACTCCAGATTATAATCCAGACAACAATGTCCAACTTATAACAAACGTTGTAAAGCCAAGCGATCAAGAGTTTTATAAAAAAGTTCTTGGTTTTTATGAAATGTTTTTTAATAATCTTTATATATCAAGAACCTTTCCAGAAAAAACAGCGCGCAAAATGAACTTTGAGGGCGGCAAGGCTACAATATACGGGCCGTTTAAAAAAACCGACAAGGTAAAAGACATTGAAGAATTAAAGTTTTTTGCGCCCTATTTTCAAAAACTTTTTAAAGGAAAAGGAGACATCACATTAGCTTCTTTGATTCCAGAAGATAGGGTTATTTCAAGAAGACATGATTATGTTTGGCTGGCTTTAAAGCCATTTGAGTTTACCAGTATTGATTTAACAAAAGAAGAAAACAAATGCTTAACATACGACAAGATCACAGAGCACTATGTCGAAATGTTTTTTGAGCCTTCTTCTGGAGGTTCTTATGTTGGTTTCAAAAAAGAAGCCGTTGGTCAAATTAATGCAGCTAAAACAAGATCAGCTACCTTGTATAACGAAGCTGTTATGGCTATAAAAATGTCAGAATATCACGATATCTCTGATATTGTTTTGAAACTGCCTTATACAACTGTAAAAAGACATGAAGATCCAGAAGATGATACCGATAATAGGTATATTTCAGATGATGGAGAAGATGTGTCTTATGACTTTGAAAGAAAATATTTTAATACAATTATTGGTGGCGCAGATGGAGATATTCTTCACCCAGCAGACCTAATTGTGAAAAAAGGCTTTATTGGGGAAATTCAGGCTTTTGAACAAGAGGCTGCAAAGGTGAATTCGTTGCCGCGCAAGCCACTAGAAACCTCTTCAAGAACAATTTACGGGTTATATGTTCCGCAGGAAGGTGAATTTGACATAACCATCAACGGATTGACCATAAGGCTTGATGGAGGTCAAGGGGTTTCCACAACAATCACAGAATCAACAAGAGACATTATTCAAGCAGACGATGAGTTTGTTGTCAGTGATTTTTACAACAAAGTTGTTACCCCAAAATCTACTTCAAAAAAAACAAAACCTTCTCAAAGAAACTTCTTTGGTTGGTAATCAGTCTTTCTTTAAAATTGCCAAGAGTTTTCTTGCCTCTTTTGTTGGAATATCAGCGAAGCTCTGCCAGTTTTTCGCGTCTTCGTTTTTGTAAACATCAGACCTCCAAAGCTCTTTGAGTTTTCCGTTTTTAAAGCCATTAAAGTCTACTCCAAGTTTTTCAAGAACAGCATTTTCAAGCATTGCTGTTGGAGTAAACGCGGTTTTTGATTTAGGGTCAGCCTCATGAGGCGAGTTGCTGTTCTTAGAATTGTCTAATTCATCAGCGCCAACAATGTTAACATTCAAGAAATTGCGGACACAGCGAACAAATGCACGATTACACGCAATGGTTTCCAAGAACTTTAAACAAAAATCATTTGTGTTATCTGATGTTGCGTTGGCGACTTCTTCATAGACAACTTCGTCGATTGTCTCATAATTCGCTGACCAACGAATGCGACATTTTGCAGCAACATAATTCGAATCAACATGACTGACATCAAACTCCACGCTTTTAAAACCTCTTATTTTTGCCAGATATTTGATTCCGCCAAGTAGAATCAAAAGTTGATTATCTTTTAAGCCTTCGACAGAAGTTGGGACATCTTCTCCTTTGAAACGCTCTGCGTTCACATAAAGGAATTCATTTGGAATCATCGCTCTCCAATTTACCGAGCCGTCCTCGTTGAATTGATAATTAGCATTTTCAAGCAAACCATATTCGTTACGCTTGTAAAGTTGAGGGCCAGTTTTGATTTGTTCACTCATGATCACGCATTATACAACATAACCCACTCTAAGTCAAGCATTAAATCGTCAATATTTTGACAATTGTTGGCTTCATAGTGGCTATTATGCATTGCTTGATTTTTAAATACTTTTTTATTGCTTGCAATTCGAAAACATCTCTCATCAGAAAATTCAACAGATTCTTTTGATCTTTTGATCTTTCCTACTTCGTCAAACGGAAATACCTTATAATCAAAGAATCGCACTCTTTCTTTTTTGAGGTTGTTTGGATTTGTGCAGATTAAATGAAGGTCAATTCCTCTTTGGCGAATTTTTTCCACAAACACAGCATCAAATTCATCTGATACATAATTAATCAATTTAATCATGCCAGAGTTAAGCAGTTGTTCGTTGAATGGTTTTTTTGTAATGATTGATGCTGGGCAATTTTGCAAGATGGCTGGCAGATAGGTTTCATTGTGCAGCATGTCAAGTCTAATAAAAAGATTGGGATGCTGAATTGAGTATGGAGCATCTGGTATGATCTCTACTTGATCAACCTTATATTTGTCTCCAATATACAAAATGCTTGGAATTGCGTTTTTGTAGTCTGGATCAATTAGGTCGCAAAAATGTTTTGCAATTTCGTCTGGTTTTAATCTGTTAATCGTCTTAGGGTCTTCGTTGAAAGAGAAGGATGGCTTCTCTCCATTTGGACGATGGGTTTCGATGATTTTCTTATTTGCTTTAGAACCCCAATATGGGTAAACGCAAGCAGAATAAGAGTTAGCGTATATTGATAGCATTTTTTTATCATAAAATCCAGCTAGGTGTGCAGGGAAAGAATCGACGCCAATAAAGTAATCGCAGTTTTTTATTACATAGGCCATTTGGTTAATAGTTGTTTTACCACGCAGGTCGATTTGGCAGTTGATGCTTGGGTCTTTCTCTAGGCCAATTTGAACAGTTGTCAATCCATGTTTGTGAAACAACGGATCAAGCATTATCTTTACTTCATTCCAATAGTCATAATCACGCAAATTATCTTTTGCAGAGGTGTGGAATATCACATACTTAGACGCCGCAATAGGATAAAACGGAGTGGCAATAAATGGATTGTCTATCTTCAAACCTGTTGATAAACTATATCTTTCTATAAGGTGCATGTTTTATTGTAGTTTTCAGAATGAATATCAAACATAATTTTATCACCGTTGCCTTGATGAAGGTAATCTAGCATACGTTGAGTGCCAATATGAGGCAAAAAGCATAGATAAAAATATCCTTTATGATTTAAAACACCTTCCATTAGAGGTAGATTTTCCATCGCTGGATGAAACTCTAAAACCTTGTGAATATATGGATTGCCTTGAAGGATTGGATGAAAAGCAGACTTGGTTGCAAAGTAAATGTCTTTGTCTGGATAGGTTTTTTTAATGGACGGCAAAAGAGATGTTGCCATAAATACATCACCAGCAGATTCTGGCATAACAAAAAGAATTCTGTTTTCTATTTCTCCGTCAAGAAGTTCCGAAAGATCTGGTGCATTAAGAGTGTTTTCTTGTTTCGACTCAACTTGTTTCTTTTCGGATTCATGAACGGATTTAATAATGTTTTTAAGACCAGAAACGATGCGCTCAATGGAAAAATTATCGTCAAGGTGTTTGCGGCCATTTTGAAGGATTTGAGTCTTCTTTTCTTCCGACATTTGTTTTACATCATTAAGAGTCTTTGCAATGCTTTCTGGGCATGTAGTAGCTTTAATAAAGTTTGTATGAGGCTCGCGGTATTCATACCAATCAAGAGGTAATCCGCCTTGTGTATCAAAACAAGAATCAAGACCACACGAATAGCTTGTAACAAGAGTAATTAGTCCAGCGGCCTTAGCTTCTTGAATTGGAAGTTCTTGTCCACCGCTGGTAAATGGATGACAGTATACATCCATCATGTTGTAAATTTGGTTTAGCTGATTTTCGTTAACACCCTTTCCGCTATTTTTTGTCTTTACGCTTTCTTTAGCGCCACAACATCCACAGTTTTTGTTTTCGCCAGAGTATGGAGCCAAAAAGTATTGTCCGCATTTGTGACAAAGATAGGTTGCAAGAACGTCTGATGGATTAAGACCCTTTTCTTGAATATATTTTTCTATATCCCATCCAGCGTCTTTTTCAGCCCAGTCTGTATGTAGCAATAGTTTTGTTGGAAGGTTTAGGTTTTGTTCTTTGAATAAACGAAAGCCTTCTAATAGATTTGGAACTGATTTTCTCAATTGATTTTTGAAAACAAATCCAATGACATAATCATCAGATATTCCGTGCTTCTCTCGTAAGATGCGGCGTTCTCTTTTTGGCAATGGATGGTAGTCATTATAATCAATAGCCCCGTGAAGCGTCTCTACGCCAACCCTGCCAGCCTTCTCCATAGCCTTCTGCGCGAAAGTCGCCCAAACAAGCATCTTATCACATCTATCATGCATATAATACGCTTGATCCAAAATAGGTTCACTATCCAGAGTTGTCCATAAGATGGTTTTGATTTTCGGCCACCAAGATTTTGTTTCAAATTGAGAAAACGCCCATATGTCTTCAATGCCAAGGTAAATGTCTGGTTGTTCAATTTCAATGATCTTGTCGATCATGTAAAAGCCATAAGAGGCCGCTCGTTGCTTCATTGGATCGTTTTGGATTTTTTGCAAAATATCCTGTGTTGGATAAGTTCCATAGCTTTTCCAAGGAGTCATTAAATCTCCACCAAACTGAACCCCGTTTGCAGCCTCAACCACTTCAAAATCCTCGCTGTCATGGAGAGCGAGAAGAATATTTTTCATATTCTTCCCGAATCCAGTGACAAGGCGAGAATAATTTGAATGAACTAATACCTTAATTTTCTTATTTTTTTCTGTGTCTTTTTCCATGACATTGAGGGCATAACCATATCACATCTAATGGCTTTGTATAATCTTCATGATGTGCGTGAACTTCTTTTAAACCACATTATTGACAAGGCTGTTTTGTTAAGCTGCCGTTAGCGATTGCCTTAGCAACCAGATTATGAGCCTTTCTTTTTTCAGGGTTGTTTTTGCGATATTTTTCTTTTGTATTTTGTTTGACTTGCGATGCTCTTCCTTCTTTTCTTGATTTGGCTGATTTATTTCTATGTCTTTCGGCTTCTTTTTTAACCCAATCCTCGTCTAGTTCTTTGATTTTTCTTCTCATCTCAGAATCTTTGCGAGAACAACATTTGCATTTATTCAAGTGTCCATCAAGCATCTTTGGATGTTTGTAAAACTCATCCAATGCTTTGATTTCAAAGCATTTAAAGCACTTTTTCATTAAAACGGGATGTCAGAATCATCCTCTTCTTTCTCCTTTTGTTGAGGACGTTCTGGCTTTACTGATGCAGACGAATTTTGGGCTTGCTGTGTCTTTTCGTCTTGAGAGTTTTCAAACAAGGAGTCTTCAATGAACTGCTTGAGCAAAATAGCCAAGACTTCTGCTTCTCCAGCCTCAAGTGGAAGCCTGAATGTTTCTGACGAATTTTTAGTTACAGCAAATCCCCAAGCTGGGGTAACGTATGTTTTTTCGCCACCTTGCTCTTTCACTTGGCGGTTTTTATCCCAAGGGGTCAAGCGAATAACTGTTGTATCATCGTTGAATTTATGAAAAGCTACGAATGGAACCCTTGTCTTAAATGAAGACAGGATCTCTCCAGCTTCTGCGACACTGAGTTTAAAATTAATGTTTTTAGAGGCGTCTTCTCTGCTGCCTGCAAATGATCCTGTTTTCTTCTTGTCATCCCAGCCGCTTTGCTGAATCATGGAAATGAAGAAGTTGGTCTTGAGATCCTTGCCTGTTTGAACTACAGCAAACGTGGCAGCGCATCCATTGACATTTTTATTTGGCTTGTATACAGGGTATTTCATAATTTATGTGTAATTCTTTGAGTAACCTATTGTAGCATGAACTTTACAAAAATTCAACCAGAACAAATACAACTGCCAACTTTTTTCAGCGATAGTGGTGATTTTATGCTTTCTGACCTTTCAACTGGATTTAAAATTGAATTAAACAGGTCTTTAAGCGGCAATTTTGATTTTTTGGGGCAATTACATGTTAATGGGTCTACCCCTCTTTTTATCAATGATACTGTATTTTATAATACTGGCGATGGGAGTATGGTTATCGGGGGCAATAATAATGTGGTGTCGGGTAATTTTAACATTGTCTGCGGAGGGTCAGGTAATGTGTTATACGGTTCAAGTAATACAGTTTTATATGGCGTTGACAGCATCTTTGACAGCGGCTGCTTGTATAACACACTGATTTGTGGTAATAGTGTGAATTTTGTAAGCGGGGCCACTGGAAGCGCATTTATTGGTGATAATGTTTCGGCATACACTGTTAATCAAAACAATGTTTTGATTATTGATTTTGCAAGCGGCCAAAGGTTCTTAAAGAAGAGTTTATTTGAGGCTGATGTTGATGTTACAGGAAACCTATTGATTTCTGGAAATAGTGTTCCAAGGTTTTTGGATGTAACAGGAACAAGTGGGGCAGGCGCTCTGATTCAAGTTGACGGAGTTACAACGTCAGGATCTGGAGTCCTTTTCTTTAAGGTTGGAAATAAAACAATCTCTGTAACAGGAAGTTACGCTTAATCAAGATCGATGGTAAATCCGTTTTTCTTGATTTCCTTTGGTTTGTCCGCAAGGTGTTTTTTGCCGACTTTTTTCTTATAGTCATTAAAAAAGTTGCGTTTCACAGGGTCTTCCGCTCCGTGTTTTTCTGCCCTCTTTTGAGACATTTCTTCTGAAAGGCTCATCATATCTCCAACGGTTCCCTTCATGTTTCCTGTTTTGTCTATAAAATCTCGCTTTTTAAAAGGATCTAAGCTTGACAAAGATTGAACAGCCGCATTTGGTTTTGTGAATACACGCTTCCACTCAACACCATCTTCATCAATATACTGTTTATTGTCATTCATGAAAAAAAACACTTCAATAACTTCTTCTGTATGTGGGTTTTTAAACAAATAGTTTGGCATTTTCTTTTTTAAATTGATTAAAGATTTTAATTTTTCTATTCATGCAAAAAACATTATTGCTGTATAGAAAAGAACATATTTTATAAAATTTTGTTTTATCTTGTGTTCTAATAGAATAAATAGTATTATTTTTTAGCAACGTTAATTCAACTCCAATTGCCTCCTTTATAAATTTTTTAATCCCCATGCACATGTGTTTTGTGCCACAAAAGCCAACATGATAGTATTTTCCTGTTTTACAAATCCACCCGTCTCCATCTATACATCCCAAAATAAAGTCTTTGTAGAATTTTTTTTCTATTTTGCCGTGCGGGAAGAGAAGTGTTTTAGATTTACATTGAGTCATCCCTAGTCGCAATAAGTCTTTGGAGATTGGTCGCATGTTTTTCCACATTGATACAAACCCCTAATATTTTCATATTCTACTGGGGATATTTTTCTTTTTGTGTTCATTATACTTTATTACACCAAAAGATGAAAGACTCTCATTCGAACATTACACTTAAGATCTGATCGACCGTTTTTTCGTAAGTAAATAGGTCTTTTAGCTTTTCGCCTTCTGGGTTAGGCTGTTTTGCCATAACAACGGCAGTCTCGTAAGATTTAAGTATTTGTTCTGGAGAAATGGCGTAATAGTTTCCTTGATTAAAAGGCAATCCTTGACGGAAGAACATGTTATCGTAACAAGGTTGTTTCCCAACAGGGTCAACAAGGATACTATTTTGTTTTGTGGCCCAATCTTTATGAGACGAACAGTTGGAAACAATGCTCCATTTACCAAGGGCGGTTGCGTTGAACGCAGGAAGATTCCACCCTTCTCCATTGGATAGGCCAGAAAGGTCAATATCAATCGCATTCATTAATTCGTTGACTTCTGAGTTGGTTGTCAAATGTGGGAGAAAATTAATATTGCTCCAGTTTTGATTCATTAAGCAGTTTTTAATCAATTGGTCGTATTGTTCTGGTTGGAAGAAAGGGTTATTAACAAGACAGGTCAATTGATATTTATTATTATTGCCGAATCTTTTTAGCCAAGTCTGGATGATTGGCATTGTGTTTTTTCTGCGCTCAAATTTACCAATCAACCCAAAGTGGATGACATCATCTTCAAAATACTTCTTGTCTGTTTTTACAAAGTCTTGATCGAACCCAAGAGGAACAAAAGAAACATTCTGGCATCCTGCCGCCTTAAAAGCTTCATAAGCTTCTGAACAAGAAAAGAAAACGTGTTCCTGTGCTTTAACGATATTGATTTCTGTTTCAGTTGGATTATCAAGCTCGTAGAAAGTATAAAGATACTGGTTTTTGCCAATGCTTCTTTCGCTACCATTGATATGCCATACTTTTAGAGTTGGAATGTCTGGGTTTAAGTTTTTAAATCTATCGTTTCCAGACTTCTTAATAAACTCAATAAACTCTGGAGTTTTTTTGTCATAAGCTTGAAGATCCGCCCGATCTCCAACGGCAAAAAGATTTACATCAAAGCCTTTCTTGTAAAGTTCTTTTAAAAAATTATAGCTAACATTGCCGAGGCTTAATGAGTTAAGCGGGGCGTCAAAATTCAATTGTTTGTTCATTTTTGATTCGTGTTTTAAATAGTTCTAGCGTTTTATCGTGAATGTTGATGCAGCTAGGAGCGGATAATCCAACCTGTGCCGCAACCTCTTTCCAAGGCAATACTTTTTTAGCCTTGTTTCCAAAATATCTTAATTGAAAAATCTTTTCTACTCTTTTGTCTTTGTGGTTTTTAATCATATCCATTATTTTATGCATGGAATCTTTGTAAATATAGTCTTCGTCTGGAGAAGGACGAGTGTCTTTCTGGTAGCATTCAACATCATCCAAGCTTACAATTTTGCTGTTTTTTTGAAAACGGGTCTTCTCTGACAAGCACATGTATTTTGTTTTGTTTGCTAAGAAGGTAGAAAATTTAGATCTTTCTGGGTCAAACTCTGTAGCTGCCTCATAAATTACAAAATCTTTTTGTTCGATGAATTCGCTAAGTTGGTTTTGATTAAAGTTCCCAGCACCATAAGACTTTAACATGTCCATATAAATCCCAGAATGCCTTGTAATCAATTCCTGCAAGGCATTACTGTCCGCATTTTCTTTAACCAAAAAAGCCAATTCTTGGTCGCTTGCTTGTTTTATTTCCATAAGTGCTTCTAATTATGTAAAAATTGACAAAAAAATCAACTAAAAAAAATAATGAAAAATTTTCTTGACATTTTGATTCAAATCAACATAATATATGGTAGCGCGACCGATTTAGTCTAGCTTCCATATGAGTCTAGCTATCGTTATATGTTTTATATATTCACTGCGTTCATATATAAAACATGTTGCAAGCAACTTCTTCTTTTAAAGAAGAGATTTTTTTATTCACGCTTTTTAGAGAAAAAATTTAGTAAAAATGCTTGTCTTTTTTCGCAATCTTGCTTACATTCGTGTAAACCTGTGAGCGATGTTAAATATACATTTCCAATTCTGTGAAGGGGTTCGTTTTTTAAAGGCTCACAGATTTTTTAACTAGCATAATTTCTTTTTTAAATATGAGTATTCAAGCATTAGCAAACTATACGTTCCAGTCTCGTTACGCGAGATACAATGAGGAGAAAGGCCGCAGGGAAACTTGGGAGGAGGCGGTTGGCAGGGTCGAGGACATGCACTTGACAAAGTATGCTGACAGGATTACGCTTTTTCCAGAACTGGAGGAAAAAATTAAATTTGCATTTTCAATGCAGCGCAAAAAGAGGGTATTGGCGGCGCAAAGATCCTTACAGTTTGCAGGCGCTCCGATTTTTAAACATGAGCTTAAAATGTTTAATTGTCTTTTCACTCACATTAACCGCGAACGAGTGTTTCAAGAAATCATGTATTCTTTGTTGTGTGGTTGTGGCGTTGGATTTTCTGTTCAAAAACAACATGTTGCTCAAATTTCGCCTATCGCTCCACGATCAAATGGCAAAAAGAAATTTGTTATCGAAGACTCTATTGAGGGATGGTCTGACGCAGTTGGAGTGTTGATGGCCAGCTTCTTTGTTAACCCACAAGAATTCCAAGAATATACAGGTAAGGTGGTTGAGTTCGACTACTCTCAAATTAGACCCAAGGGATCGCTAATTGCTGGACAATTCAAGGCTCCTGGGCCTCTAGGTTTAAAATCTTCCTTGGAAAAGATCGAAAAATTGATTGAAAAAAGAGTCCAAGAATCTCCATCTTTAAGGCCAATTGATTATTATGACATCATTATGCATATCTCTGATGCCGTGCTTTCTGGTGGTGTTCGCCGTTCAGCAACCCTATGTTTGTTTTCTCATGATGACGAAGAAATGATGAATGCAAAAATTGGGAACTGGTTTGTTGAAAATCCTCAGCGCGCCCGTTCTAATAACTCAGCAGCCCTTTTGAAAGGCCATGTTTCTCGTAAAGAATTTGCTAAAATCATGGAATCTACCAAACAGTTTGGTGAACCTGCATTTATTTGGACAGATCATCTTGATATTGGATACAACCCATGTGTAGAAATTGGAATGTTTCCAGTTACAAAAGATGGAAGATCTGGATTTCAAGGCTGCAATCTTACAGAAATCAACGGTAAATGGTGTGATTCCGAAGAAAACTTTTTAAAGGCTTGTGAAGCTGCCGCTATTATAGGCACTCTGCAAGCTGGTTATACAAACTTTAAATATCTCAGCAAAGAGTCAAAAGAAATTTTTGACGAAGAAGCTCTCTTGGGATGCTCCATTACGGGCATGATGGACAACCCAGATATTCTTTTTAATCCTGAAATTCAGAAAAAAGCCGCCAAAAAAATTCTTGAAGTTAACGAAAAAATTGCAAAAATGCTTGGAATCAATCCAGCAGCAAGAGCAACCTGTGTGAAGCCAGCGGGATCAACAAGCTGCGTTCTTGGAACCGCATCTGGTATTCACCCGCACCACGCCCGTAGATATATTCGCAGAGTTCAAGCTAATGAAGGAGAATTTTGTTTACAAGAAACTCTTCGCCAAAATCCTCTTGCCGTTGAAACATCTGTTTGGTCTGCTGGTGGGACAGATAAGGTTATTTCGTTTTTGTGCGAGGTTCCGACAGGGGCAATTATCAAAAACCAACTTAGCGCAGTAGAGCTTTTAGAAAAGGTCAAATCAACACAAATGAATTGGGTTGAATATGGCACAAGAAAAGACCGCTGCCGCATTCCAAATATCCGCCACAACGTCAGCAACACAATCACCGTAAAACCTGAAGAATGGGACGGAGTAGAAGACTTTATTTTTGACAACCAAAAATGGTTTGCGGGTATTTCCTTGCTTTCTGCTTCTGGAGACCTTGATTATCCACAAGCGCCATTCTCAACAGTCTTAACGCCAACAGAACTTGTTCGCGAATATGGAGATGCTTCGGTATTTGCTTCTGGTCTTGTTGTTGATGGGCTAGCAGTATTTAACAACAATCTTTGGTCTGCTTGTGATGCGGCGCTTGAAGTTTATCAGTTGCCAAATTGCGGCGAAGAACCACAATATCCAAAAACAAGAAATTACAAAGACTTGGCCGAATACTTTGAAAAACGCGAATTATTTGAATTGTGTTTAGCGCGACAAGATTGGGTGCGCAGGGTTAAACAATTTGCAAAACGTTATTTTAATGAAGACGTAAAACGAGCAACCTATTGTTTAAAACACGTTTCTCTATGGAAGTCTTGGTGCGATCTTAAAAGAGAATACGTTGAAATCGACTGGGGAACCGCAAAAGAAGAATCTCAAACATATATTAATGCTGACACAATGGGAGCTAGTGCATGTGCTGGAGGACAATGCCTTTTAGATATTTAATTCACACATAGCTCTTTTATTAAAAGAAGAATGTGTGTATATATTAAATATGAAAAAACACAATTTAAAAAACCAAACTTTTGGAAGATTAACGGCCATTCAAGAAGCTGGAGCTAAAGGCATTCACCCATTATGGCTATGCAAATGTGAATGCGGTAATTTTAAAACAATATTACAAACTCATTTAATACAAGGCAATACAAAGTCTTGTGGTTGTTTATCAAGGGTTTCTGGCTCTGAACATAAAGACTGGTCTGGATTTGGAGAAATTAGCGGTAATTTTTGGTCTTCAATCAAAAGAAAAAGAAGACACTCAAAAGATAGAGAGTTTTCGATTTCAATACAACAGGCTTGGGAATTATTTTTGAAACAAGATCGCAAATGCGCATTATCAGGGCAAATTCTTTATTTTGAAGATCATCAAAGATCTAAAAGAACAGCATCTTTAGACAGAATAGATAGTTCCAAAGGCTATGTTATAGACAATGTTCAATGGGTTCATAAAGACATTAACAGAATGAAGAATATTTACTCTAACGAATACTTTATTCAAACATGTAAATTAATAGCTGACCAAAATTAATGAAAATAAATAGCTGTATTTGTTTTCGTAAGTCATTTCGTAGAATCTACAAAGAATCTATCGAAGATGGCATCGACAATCTACAAGATCTAAAAAGAATAAAAAATATCTGCAATAAATGCGAGATGTGTAATCCGTATCTTAAGTTTGTTTTTTCAGACAATATTTTTGAATTTTGCGAAATTTTGGTTGACAAAAATTGAATTTGTGTATAATGTCTTTTGAAGACCCAATAGGGCTTTAACAAAAAAACATAACTAAACAGTATGACAACACAACTAACAAAACTAATAGCGGCTCCAACTATTTTTGGTGGAGATATATTTGAAGAGGCGTTTAAAACCTTTGGAAAACACATTTTCGATGGTTCTGAACCATATAATGTTTCAATCAATAATGATGGAGATATAACTCTAGAGTTTGCTCTAGTAGGGTTCGACAAGAAAGACATCAAGGTATCTTTAAAAGGACGGAGACTTATTGTTGAAGCACACAAAAACACAGACGACCCAGAAAAAGAATATGTGTATCGAAAGATCTGTAGCCGTTCTCTCAAGAAGGCGTTTGATCTTTCAGACAGGGCTGATAAAGATAATATTAGCGCCGAATATAAAAATGGATTATTGACCATATTCGTCCCTCTTAACAAACAAGAGAAAGAAGAACTTCAAATAAAAGTCAGATAAAAACAAATTAACATAACTGACCTTTCCCCAAGTCCGAGTGGATTTGGGGTTTTTCTTTTTAAAAAAAGACCAGTTGTTCATAAGATAAGTCAATATGAAACTTTGGCTGACAGGAGTAACAAACAAGGGAAACGCCCATCATTTAAAAGAACTCGTTGACCCAATCTTAGAATATTTTGATGGGTTGGTTTGGGTTTTTCACACAGATGATGATGACCCATTTGCTGGAAACGACAAGGGATTTCGCTATTTAAACGAAAATAAAAAAAATGGCAAAATCATTATTTCTAAATGGTGCAATCGTTTGGACTTTAGCCGCAACATAGGACTTTATCACGGCCCAATTAAATATGGCGATTGGTTTTTGACTATAGACACGCTTGAGCGTATGCATGTAGATTTTGCAAAACAACTTCCAGAACTTATTCAGCGTTTTGACAGAAATGGCATTGACGGAGTTTATTGTCGCAATAAACACTTCCTGTTTAAATTCAATGAAGCAACAGCATATGTCCACAATCCACACAGCGGAGTAGCTGGCGTTCGACAATCATTAGAAATAACAACACTTCCTTTTTGGAGGGACGAATTTTGGGTCAATGTCCGTAGTCAACATAGAGACAAATACGAATTTGTAGACCACAATTTGAAATACTATTTATTTCCGAATACTAATCACCTTGTTTTAAAATGCGAACACGATCACGAATTCATTAAAAGAAGATATATGATCAGAGCAGAGTTTTTCAGAGAGCTTTTAACGCTCGGCGTTGATATTCAAGATTTTCAATCTGTCAAGGATTATATCGTCTCAGGAGATTTAAGTGATGTTGCAAAAAAATGCATCGCAGAAGAAAAATACTTAAACGACATTTATCGTTTTTATAGACTCGGAAAACAAGACATCGAAGACGATTTTGATTTCGACAACCTTATTAAAGTGCAATGAAAATCTCCATATATTCAAGCGCGTTTAACTTAATACAAAATGGCTTTGTTGGATGGGAGAAATCGTTGATTCATTCAAGCGAGCTTGCAGACGAGGTTGTTGTTTGCATTAATACTAGCTCGGATGAAACAATTCAAGCAATCACATCATTAGAGCTTGCAAACTTAAAAATCATTGAATCCAGCTTTTCTTATGAAGATCCTCTTCTTGACGGAAAGATTAAAAACGAAGCCTTGCAAGCTTGTTCTGGAGACATTTTAATTCAACTTGATCTTGACGAATACATCCCACAAAGCCAACATGGATTATGGAGGATGTATGCAGAACATTTATTGCACAACAAAGATGCTGATTGTTACATGTTACCAGTTTTGAATCTATACAAAGATATTGATTGGTTTAGGGATATTGGAACAAAATGGTATATGCATAAACGAGGATTTCACCGTGGGCCTGTTGGCTTTGCACGAAAAGTAGACGGAACTGTTGATACTAAACAAAGCGACACTTGTGAGCTAATTGATGATTATGGCCTACTTGTCAGATCTGTGATCTTTCCAAAATCTTTAGAGTCGTTAAAAGAGAATCATGTTTTCGTTGTTCATTTCGGATACTTAGATCTAAAATCGCGAGTAGAAAGAAATCAAAGGTTTTGGCAAGCCCATTGGAAGCGCGAAGCTGGTGGCGCAGAACCACCACATAAAGTTCATATGAGCATTGAGGAGTTTGACGATCATTGTTTTGTGCATAATTTGAATTTATCATGAAGTTTGGCCCGAAAAGAGATGCTGCTGGATTAGGAGATGTATTATTGCTGACGGCGATCTGCAAGTATTTTCCAATGCAACACACAATTCAACTTTATCCTGAATACAGTAGGTTTTCAATTTTATTTGATCATTTGGCCAATGTGGAAATTACAGAAGATGTTAATATTCTTCATGAAATTAGCTCCCCAACAGCACACGGGGCAACAGAAAAACTTAGGAATTTTTTTGGCAGGATGGCTGATTCATGCAATGTATTACCGCTTGTTTTACATTTTGACACCAATGCCCATCAAAAAGCTTTGGCCATCTTAGATGGCGTTGAAAAGCCTGTGATATTTAATCCGTTTTGTTCTAAACATTGGGCGCATGTTCGTGATATGCCGCCAGATACAATTGGTTTTGCATTAAGAAAAATGAAAGAATCTGGCAAAAACGCTATAGGTTGCTATGGCGCAGATCGGTATCAAAACATCAACGGGGTATCTAAAGAAATTTTTGGACTTGATCTTTCAACATATATCCATCTCATGAGAATTTCTGGGGAATATGTTGGCGCAAATACTGGCGATATGCATTTAGCGGCTGCTGTCGGCTGCAAAGTTACTTGTTTTAATCCCCCAAGCCAAGCTGGATTCAATCACACAAACTGGCTATACAAACATCCAAACATTACAAATATAATATGGTAAACAGTTATTCACAAATTGGACAAGACTTATTTGTTCTTGAATTATTAGGCCCAAATGGGACGTTTTTAGATTTCGGATGCGGAAATGGCAAAGACAAACCCTGCGGAAACAATACACTTTTACTTGAACAAAACGGGTGGGACGGTTTTTCTTTTGATATTGACTTAGAATTAATTAATGAGTTCAAGAGTTTTCGAAACACAAGGGCTTATGCTATTGATTTATCTCAAGTTACAATCGGAAGTAGTTTTTTGTATTCTGATTTGCCAAAACTTATTGATTATTGGTCTTTTGATGTTGACGAAGCAACAGACGCTGTTTTAGATAATTTTCCATTTGACGATATTGAATTTAAGTTTATTAGTTTTGAACATAATCAATATCACGCAGGATATAAAGGACTTAAAGAACGTTCGCTAGAGCTATTCGAATTAAAAGGTTACCAGCTTCTTGTCGAAAACGTAATGTTTAGAGGATGGAGTGTTGAAGATTGGTATGTCAACCCAAAATATTTGAAAATTCCGAAGCTTGGTTCTAATATAACTCCAGAGCAAGCCTTGCAAAAACTAAAAGAATACAAGAATGAAGCTTAATCTAGGATGTGCAAAAGATGTCAAAGAAGGATGGGTCAATGTGGACATGTATTACGATCACCCACTTGTCACAAAGGTAGATATTCTGACGCTTGAATATCCAGAAAATAGTGTTGAAAAAATCCAAGCAAAAGACATTGTAGAACATTTGCCATACCGCGTTACGCAAGATAATTTATGCAAGTGGTATAAGTGGCTTAAAAAAGACGGCGAACTATTTATCCAAACAACAAACTTTGACAAAATTCTAGAAGCCTACCAAAAAGGCATTTGGAAACTACACACGCTAAACCACATGCTTTTTGCTGGAGTAAATTATACGGATGTTGGAAGTCAGGAGTGTGATTTTCATAAAAGCGTTTATTCTAAGCATGGTTTAATAGAAATTTTAGAAGATATTGGGTATACTATTGTATCAGCAAAAGAAGATGAAATTGATGACGCCCTTTTTTTCCACCCTATGTCTCACAACCTTAACATAGAAATTATAGCAAAGAAATGATGTATTTAATGGCAGACGAAGGATTTGTTTTTGACTATCTTGCAATTTTGCAAGTTAAACAATACCATATGAGCGGTATGACAGACCATGTTGACCGCTGTAAAGCTAATATAAAATCTCAAATTGGGTTAAGCAAGTTTTCGGAAATTTACCATTCTCAAGAATATAAAAATCTGTTTGACGCCAATATGGAAACATTCCAAGCTGTAGAAAAGGCTCGCTACGGAGAAATTTCGGCAAAAGAAGTTGATGATTGTAACATGAAACGCTATAATGCTAAAGTTGCACTACAAAAGAAATTCTTTCCATCGTATGAACAAGTAGAAAAGAAATCATGAAAGAGGTTTATAAAACATTAAACAAATACCGCCCCAACATTTAACATAAGTGTAATTTTTCTTATGAGAAAATCTTCAATCTATCAATGCATTGGCAAACAGCTTGGTGGAATCACACTAATTGACGCCTTGGGTTTAAAAAATGGTAGAATGATGGCTAGCTGCCAATGCAATACTTGCAAGAAAATATTTTCTACACAATTTCACAATATATATAAAGGACAATATAAAAGTTGTGGTTGTCTAAAATTTCAAAAAAACAAAAACAATTCAAAATGGAAAGGGTGCGGCAATATTAGCGGATCATATTTTTATTCGCTTAAAAAAGGAGCGGAGGCAAGAGGTTTGGATTTTCAAATAACGATAGAAGATTTATGGGATTTGTTTAAATACCAAAATGGTAAATGTTTTTTTTCTGGAGAAGATTTGTTTTTCAGCGCTACTAGAAAATCTCACAACGGGACAGCATCACTAGATAGAAAAGATCCCAAGAAAGGATACTGTAAAGGAAATTTGCAGTGGGTGCATCAAAACATTAACTATATGAAACAACAGATGAACAATGAAGATTTTCTTGAACTAATTCAAAAAATACACAAATTTAATTATGAATAAAAAAGCAATTATTACTGGAGTTACTGGCCAAATGGGTTCTTATATGGCTGATTACTTAACTAATCAAGGAATTACTGTTGTTGGAACAGTAAGGAGATTAAGCGTTCCGAATGAAGAAAATTTAAAGCAGCTCAAGCATCGTGATAAAATTTCTTTCGAGCTTATGGATTTGGGAGATCCACATTCAATCAACAATATCATAAAAAAACATCAACCTGATTATTTCATCAATTGTGCCGCAAACAGCTTTGTTGGTTCTAGTTGGGATTGTCCAGAGCAACATATGGACTTCAATACTCTTGGAGTTTTAAGACAGTTAGAAGCAATTAGACAACATTCTCCACATACTCGTTATTATAATTTTGGCTCTTCCGAAGAATTTGGGGATGTTCAGTATAGTCCACAAGACGAAAATCATCCCGCAAGAGCAAGAAGTCCATATGGAGCTTCAAAAATTGCGGCAAGACAAATTATCAAAGTCTATAGAGAAAGCTATAATTTATTTGCTATCCAAGGATGGCATTTTAATTACGAGTCGGAACGCAGAGGCATTGAATTCGTGACCCGCAAGATCACTAAAGCCGTTGGTCGCATCGCAAGAGCACTTCGTGATGGAAAAGATTTCGAACCACTTGAGCTAGGCAATTTAAATGCTAGTAGAGATTGGAGTCATTGTATGGATATTGCACAAGGGGCTTGGCTCATGCTTAACCAACCAGAACCAAAGGAATATGTCCTTTCATCAAACGAAACCCATACGATTCGAGAATTTGTTGAAGCCGCATTTGCTTTTGCTGGATTTGGAGCAGAAAAGTGTCACTGGGAAGGTGCAGGCGTTCATGAGGTTTATATGCACGAAGATGTTGTGCTTGTCAAAATTAACTCTGATTATTATCGCCCAGCCGAAGTTGAATTGCTTCTTGGCGACTCAACAAAAATTCGCGAAGAACTAGGGTGGGAACCCAAAACTAATTTCCTCGGCTTAGTTCAAAAAATGGTTCAAAACGATTTAAAATGAAAGATATAGACAATCTAGTTTTCGATGAAAACATTGTAGGAGAATTTACTATTTCTCCGTTCATCCACGAGTCTATCGCGTTTTACGACGAAAATAACAAGGTCGTTGGAAAGCTTGATTGGTCTAATGGATGCTTGAAATTCGAAGGAAATTTTGACGAAAGCGCCAAAATTTTCTTTGAAAAAGTTTTTGGCTTAGTGAAATAATGGTTTTACAATCAATAGATAACAAACTTTCTCTTATCGAAAGAGACGGGCAGTTTTTTCTTATGCATGGTCATGCTGTTTTAATGGACACCATACATACCAGTTCTGAGAAAACAATGGCCAATCTTTGTTGTATTGATATTGGCAAAAACGCTCGCATTTTAATAGGAGGCCTTGGATTTGGATATACCCTCAAGCAAGTATTAGATATTGCGCCAGATGATGCTATTGTTTATGTAGCAGAAATAAACAAAGATATTATTAATTGGAATCTATCCGTATTATATATGATCAATGGACACTGCCTAAACGATCATCGCGTTATTGTGATTAACGACGATGTCCAAAATATTTTAAAAAGTAAAAAATTTGATTATATCTTAATGGACACAGACAATGGATCAAACAACATTATTGCTTACGACACAAACGCAAAAATTTATTCTCCTAGTGGAATCAAGGCCTTTAAAGATGTTTTAAATAAAAATGGCAGAATCGCATATTGGGGAATAGCCGACGATTTAAATTTGCTAAAAAATCTAATGAAAGAATATGATCGTATAGAAGAATTTAAAGTTGATTCTTATAATTACCACTCTCTTTCTCGCTATAGTATTTTAATTGCTCAAAAATAACTTGACAACAGAAGCAATTTCTGGTATATAGGCTCTATGCCTAGAGGACAAAAACAATGCCCAAAATGTCAGGGTATTATTGGTGCGCGATCAAGCGCGTGTAATTTGTGTGGGCATATATTAAGTCCACTAAAAGCAAAAACAAAAGAAGTTAAGCCATTCTTTAAAGAGCGCAAAGAATTTATTAAGCGCATGTTGGATGGGGAAAAGTCAGAAGACATGCGTTTAGACATGATGGTTGTTACAAAAGTTTTTGAGTGGTTTAACAACGATCTTGACTTTTTATCAAAGGTTAAACCACCTTTTAAACTCAAGGGCAGTATTAAATATTTGAGAACAAAAGACGGCAAAGATTATTTAATAAAGAAATACCGAGAATTTCAATATAAACCAGAAAATCACGAAGTTTTTGTTGAAGAAAAAGCTAAAGTTGGAGAAGATATAGTGAAACCAAAAATCAAATCACTAAGAGAATTTTTAAATGAGCGCAAAAACTAAACAAAGCCAACCAGAACAAGAAAAAGATGCTTCAAAAAGTCTCGTATCAAGCTACTTTAAGAAACACAAAGAAGACCACTTAAACTTCGATGAAACAGTAAGCTGGAAGGCTTCTACTGGTTCTTTGTTGTTTGACGCTGAACTTGGTGGTGGTTTTAGCGCAGGAGGCATTAAAGTTGCTGGAGCAAGTTTTGCTGGTAAGACTAATTGTGTTTTAACTTGTGTCAAAAACGCGCTCGACACCGTTGAAAACTCAAAAGGACTTTGGTTTAAAGCTGAAGGTAGGCTTGATCAAGAAGTCATGGATCGCTGCGGCGCAAAATTTGTTTTTGATCCCGAAGAATGGGAGGTTGGAACTCTGTTGGTTGTGGAAAGCAACGTTTATGAATTCATTATTAATCTAATCAACGATTTGGTTAAAAACAATCCAAATCAATTCCGCTATATTATGGCGATTGACTCTGCTGACGCTTTAATTAGACGAGATGATGAAAAGAAAGAAGCGGAAGAAGGCGAAAAGGTTGGAGCGGGTGGACTCTTGATGTCTCTCATGTTTAAGAAAGCAGGGTTGGTTTTGAACAAAAAAGGTCACTGTTTGTTTATCTTGGCTCAACTTCGCGCAAAAGTAGAAACAAATCAGTATGCGCCAAAAGACCAAAATAAGTCAGTTGGTGGCGGCGGATCGAACGCTTTGACACACGGCGTTAATCAGGTATGGAACTTTCAAGGAAGAACCAAAGGACGAAATATTCAAGATGGCGATAAGGTTATTGGACATAAGTGCGCCATTATTTTATCAAAAGGCGTCAAAGAAAGATTTGATGTATTGGTTGAATATCCTGTGAAACACGGTCAAACTAACGGACATTCCGTTTGGACTGAAATGGAGATCATAGACCTCTTGTTATCTTGGGAGTTTTTTACAAAATCTGGAGCTTGGTTTACTGTGGAGCCAGAACTATTGTCTTATATCCGCCAGCTTGGATTTGAGTTTCCTGAAAAAATTCAAGGCATCGCAAGTATCTACGCTCTTTTAGAAGGCAACAAAGAATTAACCAACCACTTAAAAAAGTTTGTTGAAGAACATATTCTTGGACAATGATATTTTACAACATCTACGGAAGAAAACAAAAGCTAAAACAGTCCTTCAAATACCTAATTGACTGGGATAGCGAATGTAGAAGCAAAATACAGAAAAAAGTCAAAGATATTTTACGACCACACTGGGAATATAATGTGGTTTTTGAAGAACTGCCTGTAGTTGGTTCTCGCATGACAATTGATTTTTATAATGCCAGTAAGCAAATCGCCATTGAGGTTGACGGTTCTCAACATTATAGCTATAACAAGCATTTTCACAAAGGTAGCAAATTGAATTATTTGCGCCAACTTAAAAGAGACGATGACAAAGAAACATTCTGCGAAAAAAACGGCATACAGTTAATTAGAATCTTGCAATCAGATTCAATATCCATAGATTACCTAAAAGAGATAGGAGCGATATAATGCAACAAGAAGACAATCCACAACTACCAGTTTCCCTGTTGACAAAATTGTATGACGCAACGGGCGCAAGAGATGGATCAAACAAAGGATATTTTTTATTTTTTATTAACGAAAAAGGCGAACCTACGCTCACTTGTAGAACTTCTAATGAATGTATGCGTTCGGCCCTTCATAGAACAATCGACATTTATAACCAATCACACATGGAATGATATACTCATTTGATTTAGAAAAAAAGGTTCTTTCTGGTCTGATTCAACATCAGCATAAATGGGAAGAAATCGCGATACTCATTAACGAAAAAGACTTTTACAGTGAAGATTCTAAAGTAAACGTTTCTATTTTTCGTTTGATTAAAAACGCGCTCAATAAAGGAGACGCTATTGATGACACCATTCTGCTTGAAAAAATTAAGAGACTTGGTGTTTCATTTCCAGACAATATTGCAATTGGCGAGTATATTCACTCGTTGTGTTATTTCAAAGTTTCAGAGGAAATGTTCGTTTCTTACGTTAAAGAGCTTAAAACAGTTTCTGCAAGACGCATTATTTATGAATCCTGTGCCAAAGTTGGCAGGCTAATGAAAAAACCAGATCCAGAACTCGGTTATCATGAATTAGTTGACATGGCAGACAAGCTTTATAACGAAGAATTGCGAAACTTTGAAAGCGGCGATTCTGGGCCTGTCAATCTTTTTGAAGTCATGGAAGACATGGTTGAAGAGCGCGGAAACAATCCTCAAGAAAATTTTGGACTAATGGGGCCGCACAAAAGAATTAATCAGATCTATGGATCATTGTTGAGAGCAGGCAACATTACTGTTGTTGTAGCTCGTTCTGGACAGGGTAAAACCACCGTCTCTCTAGATTACTGCACAAAGGTATCTGCTGAATACAATGTTCCTGTTATCCATTTTGATAATGGAGAAATGAGCGAAGAAGAGCTTATTATGCGCCAATGTTCTGCAATGAGTGGAATTCCAATGTGGTTGCTTGAAACAGGCAAATGGAGAAACACAGGCTATAAAGATTTGACGGCAGAACAAGTGGTTAAAAGAGTTCGTGAAACCTTCAAAAAGATCAAAGAAGGCAACGGCATGAAACTTTATTACCAAAACGTTGCTGGTATGAACGCAGACGAAATGGCCTCACTATTAAAAAGAATCTATTATTCTAAAGTTGGCCGTGGCAATCTGGCTATTTTTAGTTTTGACTACATTAAAAGCGATTTTGCTAATATGGGCAAGGCCGATGGATGGCAACAAGTTGCGTATATGGTTCACAAGTTTAAACAAACAATTCATCGCGATCTTTGTTTTGACGGAAAGCCGTGTGTTGCAATGTTTAGCTCTGTGCAATCAAACCGTTTGGGCATTACGACAAACCGAGGCGCGGATAGCATTATTGATGACGAAAGCGTTGTTTCTCTTTCTGACGCTATCACGCAATTTTGTTCACACTTGTTTTTGCTTCGATCAAAGGTATTGGAAGAAATTACTCAAGAAGGAGAGCGTTTTGGGACTCATAAATTTATCAACCTTAAAGCTCGTCACTTGGGTAGAGATGCATTACGTCATATCAATCCTGTAAGCTGGCCCGATGGAACCAAAAAACGCAATTGGATCAATTTTAAAATTCATAATTTCTCTGTAGAGGAAGTTGGTGATGCGCAAGATATCGCTGATTTTATTGAAAATGGTGGAACATCGCCTGTGGAAACAACGCAAGACGAAGATGCCGATCTTCCAATGATCCTACGACAATAATGAATGTTAAAGAAATTTTAGAAAACCTTGGTTACAAACTAAAGGATTGTGGATCATATTGGCAAACTAACGCGATTTATCGTGGCGGCGACAACCCAACTGCGCTCCAGATTTATAAAGATACTGGCATTTGGAAAGACTATGTTGAAGATACAGTGTTCTTGCCATTTGAAGCATTGGTCAAAAAAACACTTGGAACGAACGACTCGACAAAAATCAAATCGTTTTTAAACAACGTTAATAGTGTAAATCAAGAAGAACAAACAAAAAGAAAAATCCTATTGAACGAAGAAAAAAGTTATCCCCCAAGTTGCATAGATAGACTCTTGCCACAATACGAACTATACAGACAAGTCAACGAAAAAATTTCTGACAAAACCTTGAAAACATTTAAGGCTGGTTTGGCAACATCTGGTAAAATGTATCGTCGTTTTGTTTTTCCAATCGTCAGACAAGACGGCAAGATTCATGGCTTCTCTGGCAGAAAAGCATTGCAAGATTTAGATGGCCCAAAATGGATTCATTTGGGCAAAAAAAGCAATTGGTTTTATCCTTATTACGTTGACCCATCTATCAAACAAGCAATCGAAGCAACCAATTCTGTTCATATTGTAGAATCAATTGGCGATTGCTTATCACTGCATGAGGCTGGAGTTTGCAACGTATTGGTTTCTTTTGGAGTCAGCCTGTCCCCGATTTTTATTTCAAGATTGTCTAATCTTGGCTTAAAAAAGATCTATATTTCGTTTAATAATGACTTTTCTAGTGAAAAAAACGCTGGATTCGAAGGATCTATCAAATCAATTTTCAAGTTGATGCATACCGTTGATTTTGAAAGCTTGTTTTTTGTTCCACCGCACGAAAACGATTTCGGCGTCATGCAAATAACAGATATTCAAGACTACCAAAAAAGATGCGAAAACTTTGATCACAAAGCTTCATGTGAAACTATAATAGAAGTTGCAGAAGAAATCTGTAAAAAAAATAACTCAAAATCATTTGAGGCAGATTTAAAAAAATTCAAAAAACTATACAGGTTTCATTATGACTGAAAAAATAAATAAGCCGCTTTCTGCCAGTCGCATCAAAACACTGGAAACTTGTAGTTGGCAGTATTGGTGCAACTATCAACTTAAGCTTCCAGACTCACAAAACGAAGGGAGTCTGAGGGGAACTATTTGTCATGCTATTTTTGAATGTCTCGGAAACCCTCGGCATAAATCACATTATAACACTATTATTAAAGCGCAAGATGTAAGGGCATGTAAACCAATTAAGCGTATGGTAGAATCCTATGCTGTTAAATATGGTTTGGACGATGATCAAAATTTAGAACTCATTTATGACATGACACTTGAAGGTTTAAACTACGATTTCTTTGGAACCAAAATCGGCAAGCCAACAGAATCTATTAGCGAAAAAGATTTTGATATCGAAGTAAAAGACGGCGACAAGAACTATAGAATTCTAGGATTTATCGACAAACTCTTTTTGTTCAAGAAAAAGGGTCTTGCGTTGGTTCGTGACTTTAAAACATCAAAATCAGTTTTCACTGGTAAAGACTATACAGACAATATGCAAGACTATATGTATAATCTCGCCGTCAAACACTTATATCCAGATTTTTTAGAGCGCAAAATGGAATTCTTGTTTTTAAAATTTCCACTTAATGGCAATGGTCTTGTGCAGATGAAACAATTAGACGACCTTGATTTAGAAGGCTTTGAATATTTTTTAACAGAAATTCAGTCGATCATCAATGATTTTGATGAAACCACCGCCATGTCCAATCTTGCATATAACAAAGGATACCCAAAACCAGAAGATGGTTTTTCGGGCAGATTGGTTTGTGGTAGAGCCGAAGAAAAAGGCGAATTAAAAAAGGATGGTAGTTTAAAGTGGCATTGCCCATTTAAATTTGCGTTTGACTATTATCATTTGGAAGACGCAAATGGAGTTTTTATAGCCTCGTCGTCCTCAAAAGCGAAGCTGCAAGAAAAAAAGAAATCAATTAAGGGCAGCAAAATCATTAAAAAATATTATGCTGGTTGCCCCGCTTTTCAAAAAACCAAAGCAACAACAAGCGAGTGGGACTTAATTTGACTTGACTTTCTGCAAATATACAGTATAGTCATTGTAATGATCGCCTTATTTCGATCCCAAAATACAATTGGCAAATCAATCTTGCAGCTAGACACCATTGTTCGTCTAGCGCAAGAAGCGCGCTTGGAGCAGCTTGTTGTTGTTGAAGATAATTTTTATGGCTTTCGAGAACTAAACCAATCCTGTATTGATAAAAAAATACCATTGGTATTTGGCCTTCGGCTTCCAGTTGTCTATGAAAGCATGAGCGAACAACCAAGCAAATTAATCTTTTTTGCAAAAAATAATGAAGGTTTAAAAACAATCAAAAACCTTTACAGCAAAACATATCAGACAGACGAAAACGTCTTGGTATTCTCTCAAGAGAAATCGAACCTGCAAGATATAAAAATCGGGGTTCCATTCTATGATTCATTTGTTTACAACAATGTCTTCCATTTTGGAATGAGTGTTATGGATTTAGATGAGACAGACCACTTCTTCTTTGAAGAAGATAATCAGCACCCATTTGATTTTCAAATCAAAAGAGCATTAGATAACCTTGGCGTATCAACAGTTTTAGCTAAAACCATCTGTTATGAAAACAGGGAAGACTGTGAGGCGTTTCAAATGCTCAGGGCTATTTCGGATAGGGCGCAAGGAAAAACGCCAACATTTGGAAATCCAAATTTAAATCATTTTTGCTCAACAGAATTTTGTTGGGAAAGTTGGAAGGAAAAAAATGCACGAATTTTATGATTCAACAAATTCAAGCCCTCTGTTTCAAAATGAGTGTAATATAAAACATGAATCAAGAAGATTATATTCGCAAAAATTACAAAAAAATTCCAAGCAAAAAAATAGCAGAAGGTCTTGGTATTTCATATCAAAAAGTTCAATCTATAGCGCGTTACATTGGTGTAGCTCAATTTTCTACAAAAATTCAAAACATTGTAGAATATGTTTTAGAAGATTATTACCTTTACAATAAAACAGTTAAAGAAATTTGTAAAAAATTTCAAATTGGCAAAAGCACAATATTGGACATTTTGCGTTTACGAGGTTCGGGTGGTCGCAAACCACATGAAACAGGCATCGTTTATAAATGCAATGTTAATTTTTTTGATAGAATTGATACGCCCGAAAAAGCTTACTGGTTTGGCTTTATTGCTGCTGATGGTAATATTTATAACGGAAAATTACAGATAAGGTTGCATACAAAAGACAAAAACCATTTAGAAAAATTTTGTGACCGAATTGAATATAACGGGACAATTTTTAAAGAAAAAGACAAGGAGGTAGTTGGAATAATTATCTCGCGCCAAAAATTGATTCAAGATTTAAAAAAACACGGATTAACTGAAAACAAAACCGAATTTATAGATAAGAATATATTCAACTCAATCCCTCGACAATTCATTCCAGCGGCGATGCATGGATATTTTGATGGAGACGGCTCTTTTTCTATATCAAGAAACGCTGTTTCATTCTCTCTTTTAGGTAATAAAAGCTTTTTGCAATTTTGGCAACAAGAATTACAAAAATATAATTTTGATTGGGGTAAATCAAAAATCACCAAAGATAAGCGGACAAAACACACCTATTATTTAAATAAATATTTAATTGGAGATAATTTGATCTTAATGAGAGAGTTTTTTTACGAAAACAAATATTCGTCGCAGGATTTTCTTGACAGAAAGCGCAAAAAACTATACAAAGAAGATTAATGAAACTACTGCCATATAATCAAAAATTTGTAATATTTGACGTAGAGACTTCTGGGCTTAATCTTATTTATTCACGCCCTTGGCAAGTTTCTTGGGTGATTGCAGAGGGCAACAGGATTGTTTCTGAGCGTGATTTGTATGTTGACCATAAAGACCTACAACTATCAGACATGATTAAACAAATGACAGGCTTCAATAAAACTAAATATGACAGAGAAAAAAAACCTCTGCAAGAAGTTTGGACAGAACTTAAGAGATATCTTTTTGATCCAGAATATATTATTGTTGGGCAGAATTTGCTTGGCTTTGATGTTTATATGGTTGCCATCATGCAGAAAATGCTGGGTGAGATTCCAGATTATAGTTATTTGGATCGTATTTATGATACTAGGGCTTTAGGCAAAGCTTATCGCGAAGGCATCCGCAAACCAACGTCTGATTTCTTATCGTGGCAATACAAACTCATGCATGACAGAAGCCTTAAAAGCAAAGTCAGCCAAATACAACTACTCAAACTGTTTGAGATTGACTTTGACGAAAAGATGTTGCATAATGCACTGTATGACGTAAAGATGTGTTTACAAGTGTTTTTGAAATTAAAGAAAGCATTGGAATTATGATTCAGTTATTTAAATCAATTTTTAAAAGCAAATCGCCAAAGGCTCTTGGTGGCTATCAAGAACTTACGCAAAAAGATATTGATGATTTTAGTTTTGCAAAAAGGCAGATATGGGAGCTTATGAAAGATGGAGAATGGCATACCGCATCATCCATTATTTCAACATCCGAACAAAGAGAAGGCTTGCGCCGTATGCGTGACTTCAGACCATATTTCAAAATTGAAAAAAAATATACAGGATCAAGAGAATATAGTTATAGAATATTAACCACTCAAGACATTGTTTGAAGATTTTACTATTTATGATTGCGTGGAACCCGCAGGCGTTGAACTCCCAAAAACACCTGTTGACAAAAAAACTCTTGATAAACTTGGGTTAAAACAAGGAAGCTCAAATTACGAGATCGTGCGAAAACTGTGCTATCAAGGCATGGTTGCCAAAGGTCTTGAGAAAAATCAAGAGTATATTGATCGCGTTAAGTTTGAGCTTGGCACTTTGGACGAACTTGGGTTCATTGATTATATTCTCTTAAATTGGGACGTAATCAACTTCTGTCATGACAACGATATTCCTGTTGGCGGTGGTCGTGGTAGCGCCGCGGGATCGCTTGTGCTTTACCTGCTTGGCGTTACAGACATTGATCCAATTCCACACGGACTTTTCTTCGAACGATTCGTTTCCAAAAGTCGTGCGCGTAAGGTCACAGATAAACACGGTAAAGAATTTCTTGTTGGTAGCGTGTTGCCAGATATTGACAATGACATCTCTTATGAGAAGCGCAGTAAGGTTATTGAATATATTGAAAAAACTCACGCTGGTAGAACAGCGAAAATTCTGACGTTCAATACATTTAGCTCAAAGCTTTGCATTAGAGAAGCTGCAAAGTATTTTGACGAAGCATCCGAGGATGAAGCAAAATCCGTTAGCGACCTAATCCCAAAAGCACACGGCAAGGTATTATCTCTTATAAAAGCGCAAGAGGAAAATGAGAAATTTGCAGAATGGTGCGACAAACACCAAAAAACAATTGAAAACGCTCTCAAAATTGAAGACCTAATTAAAAACACTGGTGTTCACCCTTCTGGTATTGCTATTTGCAGTCAAGATATCAGCCAAGTAGTTCCATTGCAAAAAACCAAGGACGGCGACTTGGTGACAGGCTATAACATGCACGATGTTGCAGACCTAATGGTGAAGTTTGATATTCTTGGATTGCGCACACTCACTATTGCACATAAGACATGTCAAAAAATTGGTTTGCGCCTAGAGGATATCGACCCAAACGATACAGAAATTTATCGCATATTGCAGGATTTTAATCATCCAATGGGACTATTTCAAATTTCGGCAGATACCAATTATCAAGTTTGTCGTGATGTAAAACCAATGAATCTTAACGAGCTTTCTGACGTTGTCGCGCTCGCTCGTCCATCCAGTTTACAATTCGTTGGCGATTATATTAGACAAAAAATCACCCCAGACGAACTTGGCGTTCACCCTGTTATGGACGAACTGCTGCGCGAAAGCAAGAACGTGTTTCTTTATCAAGAAACATTGATGCAATGCCTTTCTCAAGTATTCGGATTCTCTCTTCAAGATGCCGATGATGTTCGCCGTATTGTGGGCAAAAAACTGGTTGATAAAATGCAACCTTGGAAAGAAAAGATTTACAAAGCCGCCCAAGAACGCGGAATCGAAGAGCGTGTAGCAGACTTCTTTTGGACTGCCCTAGAAGCTGCGGCAAACTATTCCTTCAACAAATCGCACAGCTTTGCTTATGCGACACTGGCAGCTAAAACAGTATACTTGAAATATAAGCACCCACAAGAGTTCTTTTTGAGCGTTCTTGAGTCTGCCGAATTTGAACCCGATCCACTTGGAACCATCACAGCGGTTAACCATGAACTTTCTGATTTTGGCATTAAATTGTTGCCGCCAGATTTATTTAAGTCTGGATTGAATTTTTCTATTGAAGGAAACAATATTCGATACGGCTTGAATAGCATTAAAGGTATCTCTATGAAATCCTTGGAAAGCCTTGTCGCTTTTCGAGGCAAGCAATTCGACAATAAGTATTGCGCCTTTAATGCAGCAAAAGAGTGTGGAATCAATATTTCTGTCTTATCAGCATTAATTCAGGCAGGAACAATGGATAGCGCAAACGATAACAGAATCCGTCTAGTTCTTGAAGCACAAGCGTTCAATCTGTTGACAGAGAGAGAAAAGAGAAACTTTCAAAAAATTGGAGAGAGGTATGATTTTGACATTCTCAATTCCATTGCTGACGTTGTAGAAAAACAAACCCTTGGAGATGATAATCGTCCAATCATGAAACAGAGCCGCTTTGAGACATTTAAAAAGAAATTCGAACAATACCGCAAAATCTTCAACATCAATAAGCAACATTATAAATTCACCTATTGGTGGTATGAGAATTCTTTGTTGGGTTACAGTTACTCCTTTCAATTAAAAGACTGCTTTGCCACTGAATATGGAGAACTTACTGATTTGAAATCGGCATCACAATTAAATACAGGCTCAAATTTTAAATCAGTTTTTCAAGTCAAAGACTTCTTCTCAAAAACAGCCAGAAACGGTAACAAATACATGATGATATTTGGCAATGATAATTCTGGTGGGCATAAGTTTTTGCTAATGGATGGCTCAAGAAACGATAAACTTACAGAATTTTTAGAAAATTACACTTTAAAGAAAGAAGATGTTATGGTGGTTTTTGCTTCTCGCGGCGATTCCGATGTATCTTTTGTGGAGAACGCAAAAATCATCAACTCTTCTGTTTTAATGAAACTCAATGATCTTAAGAAAAATGCAATTGAATAAATATCTTCCAGAGACAATTTTTATTTTTGAAAAAAGCAAGCAACTCGCACAAGAACTTGAACACAAAAATGTTGGCGTAGACTTATTTGCCGCCACCTTTCTTTCGCATCTAAGTTTGGGGTGCTTGACGATTATTCGCGATCATTCCATGCTTTCTGGTTTAATTAAAGAGTCGATTGAACTTGTTAATAAAAAACAAGGCAAACAACAGAATAAAAAAATAGGCTTCACTCCAAAGCTGCGCAAATTCATCGAATCGTGTGAAGAAGTTTCTTTTGAAATATTTGGGCTTGATTATGTTGCACCAGAGATCATTTTTGTTAATTTGATGTCTCCAGAATTTGCAACCCCAGTTTTCAAAAAGACTTTTTTTGATTTAAATGGTAATTATAACGAGCTTGCTGATGGTATTATTTATCGAACAACAGCATATTTAAAAGACGAAGAAAACGAATTGTTTTCTATGAATCCGTTTGTGCAAAAAAAAGAAGAATTTGAAATGAATGAAGAAACCCATTCTGAACTGCTTGACATGTTTAGTGAAAACGAAGTCCTGTCACAGTTTGCCGAGAATTTGAACATCAAGGCCGCTCAGGGATATTTTGATAAGGTCGTTGATTTTGATGGCAAAATTGAAGAGCTTGCAACCATCTTGTGTCGCAAGAAAAAACCAAACGCCATTCTTGTTGGCCCAGCGGGGACAGGAAAGTGCCTTGGTTTTGGCACTAAAGTATTAATGCACAACGGATCTTACAAAGAAGTGCAAGACATTTGTGTGGGAGACTTGGTAATGGGTGTTGATTCACAACCGCAACCAGTGTTGTCGCTTGGCAGAGGTCGCGACCAAATGTATAAAATTGAACAAAAAAAGGGCCAAGATTATATTGTAAATTCTGAACATATACTAAGTCTGCGCCATTCAACCACAGGAAAAATCGTTAATATCTCTGTAAAAGACTATTTAACAAAAAGCAATAATTTTAAAAATCTTCATAAAGGATGGAAAACAGCAGTAGACTTCCCGCAACAAGACACTATTGTCGATCCTTATTTTTGGGGTTTGTATTTGGGAGACGGAACAACATCTAATCCGAGTATCACAAATATTGATCCAGAATTAGTAGAGTATATTCAAGAGTTTAGGCACTACAACTTTTTAAGTGATGCTGTGTTTAACGACACAACATATTCGTTAGCCAGCAAACAAAAATACACAGTAGAATTGCACGACACGAAACAACAATTGGTTTGTTTTAACTCATTTCTTGAAGCGGCACAATATATTCAAAGTTCACAAAAATTAACCACTTCTATCAAAAACATTTCTCGGCATATTTTTAGCGCAGCGAATGGAGAAGCGGCCACCGCTTACGGTTGTCGTTGGAAGTGTTGTAAACACCAATCCATTGTTTTACAAGCGTTGCAAAAGTTTGATTTCAAAAACAAAGGCAAGTATATTGCTGATGAATTTAAATATAATAGTCGCGACAATCGTTTAAAATTGCTGGCTGGATTAATTGACTCTGATGGTCATTATTCTAGGGGCTGCTACGAAATTACTCAAAAAAACCAAAAGCTAGCTAATGATATTGTTTTTTTGGCAAATAGTTTGGGTTTTTACGCAAGTTGCAAAGAAAAACAGGCGACAATGAGGCGTGAAGACAGCTCTATTTATCAATGTGTTGTTTACAGAATTGTAATTTCAGGACATTTAGATCAAATTCCTTGCAAAGTTGAAAGGAAAAAAGCCTTGCCAAGAAAACAGAAAAAAAATGTATTAAACACTGGAATTAATATCACACCATTAGGTGAAGATAATTATTATGGATTTACAATTGGAGGGGATCATCTTTTTATTCTTGAAGATTTCACTGTCACTCATAATACTTCTATCGTAGAAGGTTTGGCGTTGAGTATTGTCAATAGCAAGGCTCCAGAACTGTTGGCTAATAAAGTAATTTATTCTCTTAGTCTTTCTAGCATGGTAGCAGGGACTCAATATAGAGGCCAATTCGAAGAGCGTTTAGAAAAGTTTATCAACGAAGCGAAGAAATATGAAAACCTTATTTTATTCATTGACGAAATCCATACCCTAGTTGGCGCAGGAGGCTCGCAAGAAAACTCTCTTGAGGCTTCAAATATTCTTAAACCAGAACTTGCCAGAGGCACTATTAGCTGCATTGGCGCAACTACAGTCAACGAATACACTCATACAATTAAAAAGGATAGTGCGCTTGATCGTCGGTTTGAGCGTGTTGCTGTCAGAGAGCCTTCCAAGTTTCAAATGAAGGAGATCCTTCCAACAATCGTGGAATATTATGAACAGTTTCATAGGGTCAAGTATTCCCAAGACTTTTTGGATAACGTCATTGATTACTGTGAACGTTTTATGCCAAATAAATGTTATCCAGACAAAGCCGTCGATGTTATTGATCATTGCGGCGCTCAAACAAAAGTCAAATACTGGAACATGGATGGCGACATACAGCAACTCAAAGATAAAATCTTTAATGACGAAAACGAAGAATCAAACAAGGAAGCGCTATTTGAAGAGTTTGAGAGCAAGTTTTTTGAATGGAGTCTTGAAAAAAGACAGCAATCGGCAGAAGTCACCTTGGAACAACTTAAAGCATTTTTCTACAAAAAAGAAAACCCGCTCAACAATTCAATTGTTCTTAATGCATTCTTCGAACAACTGAAACATAACTTTGTTGGCAACAAAGCTTCAATTAAAGAACTGAAAGACGCCTTGGTTTTATCGAACTTTGGATTTGATAGCTCGGACGGTGGACTGCCAATCTTTTGTATCAATGGCACAAAGTATAGCGGCAAAAGCATGTTCGTAAAAACATTGCAAAACTCATTGCAACGCAGCGGTGCAAACGTCTTGTATTATAACGGAGTGCATTTTTCTGACTTTTATGCTAATTATAAGATCGTTCCAGAACGACACAACAATACATCATTGTGTGAAAAAGTATTAATGCATCCAAATAGCATCATCATTATTGATGATTTTCATAAGGTTCACGAATCAACCTATACATTGTTTGCAGAAATCTTCAAAGAAGGAAAGATTCAAATGCTCTCTGGAGACATTGCAGACTTTTCTAATTGCAAGTTCTTTTTGACAGGAGATGCCAAATCCGTAAAGTCTATGGGATTTGGAGGCGACAAAGAAAAACCGCAACCAATGATCCCAACTGACATCTCAAAATACTTTACTGTTAACACGTTCTTCGGAGAACTCAACAAAAAAGATCTGCGAAGAGTCTTGTGGAGCAAGCTTCAAGCCATGCATACTGGCTTCAAAATTAAAGATGTAGAGTTGATTGTGGATTTTAAATTCATTAAATCTTTCGTGGATAACCTTCCAAGCGAAGGAAACAAGATCCAAATACTCAACGAAAGGTTTGAAGCTCAAATTAAAAATAAGGTAGCATCTCAAATTTTAAATGGACAGCAGAAGATTTTGCTGAAAAATCCTTGACTTTTCTCACAAAAAAACATAGTATAAGGCATGAAGCAACTAAACAAGCAACAAAGGTCGGCGGTTAACGCCATTCGTCAGTCAAAGGGTCGTTTCTTCGGCCTTTACACTACTCAAGGTGATGTTATGAACGCTCAGTTCCAATCTGAGAGTCCGTTCTATATCACCGTTTATGATCGTAATGGTGGTTATACCCGCAAGCTTGCAAAGAGCAGCATTCAAACTGTTACTCTTCGCTAATTACAATATCAATGTCAGGGGTTGCAAGTGCGGCCCCTGACATCAATTCTTATGAACGGTAGAACAGCAAAAAAGATCAGAGCAGCCCTGCGATACGATAAGGCAAACGCCAATCCGATCCAGCGTAAAACTTATCAAACTTTCAAAAAGTATTACAATCGTATGCCGTCTGCATTTAAAAACAAACTAATCGAAAAATTCAAAATCAATGAGCAATAAAGAAAATTGGAAAGAGCGTGAATGTGGTTGTCTTTGGCGTAATGGTGATGGTGATTCGGCGTATTATTCTGGTGAAGTAACTATTGCTGGGCAAAAGCAGCGTATTGTTATTTACCGAAACAAGTTCAAGAAAGAAGGCACTAAAGAGGCTGATTTAAGAATTTACACCGATAAACCAAAAAGCTAATATGACTGGCTCAACTAATAACAAGGCCGTAGAAGGTATTGAATATGGGTTTGTCTCTACAAACGAAGGAGGAACTATCGACGCAGAACCCGAAGTTATCTTGCCACCTCCTCAAGATATTGGCAAACCGCTCCCTCTACACCTATTGAAAATGCTCAAGCGCATGAAAATCAAACAGAACAATCTGTTGTTGCGTAGGGTCAAAAACCGCAAACGCAATAAACAAGCTCGACGTTCGCGCAGAATCAACAATATCTTGAAACATGGACGCTGAAAAGCTGTCTCAAGAACAAGAGGAAGAATTGGTGCGATTTCTCCATCAAGGAATTGTTTCTGATCTTTCTTTTACAGAAGCTATTTCTCTTGTTTCTAATGTTGTTTTAGATCAGGTTAAGAAAAATGTCGCTGAAATGACCGATGAGCAAAAAAATCAAGCATATCAAGACATTAATTTAAAATAAGTGTAACAAAAATATATGGATGTTGACTTCTCTAATGAGGCTCGAAAATTCTTGAATAACCATTCTCAAAAAGACGATGTTAACGCATCGCTTGAAGAACGCGTGTCGATCTTATTAGAATCAAAAGTTAAACTCCACAACGATAACCACGCCACAAAAGTAACACTAGAACAATTAAAAAGCGTTTTTAATAGGGGTCAGGCTGTTACAGATTGGATTTATTGCGCTAATAAAAGCTCAATGCAATGGGCTTTTGCTCGCGTTAACAAGTTCCTGCACATGCAAGAAGGACAAAAGGTAAGCAAGGCATATCGGATTTCAGATCGCGATATTGCAGAAGGTGAACTTGAATACGAGACAGAAGATCATGGCAAGGGATATTTTGACTATACAGAACTTGACTTTGCCGTTGCCCGTCTTGATATCAAAAAGGCATGTATTTCTGAAATAGAAGCCGACAAAAAACTAACTGGTTTGGTTGGCCTTGTTTGTGTAGAAGAATAATTCAAATGAAAGTGCTGGTTACAGGCAGTGAGGGCTTTATAGGCAAAAATCTTTGCAATTTTTTAAAAGCCAAAGGCGTTGAGGTTGAGGGATACGATATCAAATTGTCGCAGCGATTGCCTTCAATAAACGGTATTGATGCCATCATCCATCTTGGGGCAAACTCCAACACAACAGAAAAAGACCTAGACAAAATCCTCAAGGAAAACTTTGAGGCGTCTTGTGTTTTTTATCAATTGTGCGAGGCAAATAACATCAAATTTCAATATTCCAGTAGCGCCAGTGTCTATGGAAATGGAACAGTTTTTAAGGAAGATGCCTTTTGCTCGCCACTGAATCCATATGGACTTAGTAAATACTTTTTTGATTGCTGGCTTCTGAATAAAAAATACCCAGCACAAGGATTTAGATATTTTAATGTCTACGGCAAGCACGAAGACCACAAAGGATCGCAGGCCAGCCCAATCCACAAATTCACTAAACAAGCCAAGGAAGATGGCATAATTACCCTTTTTGCTGGTAGCGAGAAAATGGTTAGAGACTTTGTCCATGTTGACGATGTGTGTGAAGCCCATTATAGAATGCTGTTTTCCGATAAAAGCGGCGTTTTTAATGTCGGCACAGGAGAATCCGTATCATTTGAGAACCTAGCTATACAAATAGCTGACAAATACAGCTCCCACATTAAATATATCGAAATGCCAGAAGAATTGCGCAGCCATTATCAATATTTCACCAAAGCAGACAATCAAAAACTAATCGACGCCGTTGGGGAAATTTCATGGAAATCTGTTCTTGACCATATTAAAGAAGAAAATTAAAAATTAATTATCTTATTCTTTTTTAAAGTGTAAAAAAGATCAGCATGGATTTCAAAATATTACTAAAGGAATTTTTCTATGATGGCGGATGGATGGTTCCTGTTATCGGCGGCTTAGGCATGTTGGCGAGAATTATGATAGATCCAAGAAAACACTCTTTGTTTTTAATGCTTAAACGTATTTTGAGCGCAGCTATTTTTAGTGGTATCGCTTGGTTTGTGTTGAATGGTGCTCCATTTTCTGACTTTACAAAAGCTATTTGTTATGGTATAATTGGTGTTGTAAGCCCAGAAATCATCAATGGCATCGTTGCCCTTGGTAAGAAATTTGAGAAAAACCCAGAAAAATTCATAAAAAAATGAAACTGTTTTCGTGGATGGCAAGTTTATTCGAACCTAAAACCAAAAAAAATAACGTGCATGCCCTGTCAGAGAAAGCCTTTGGGTTGATTTTAAAATACGAAATCAGCAGCCAAACTTACTACAACCGATTTTTAAAACACCCAACTTGGCCAAAAGCATCAAGTGGAGTCACTATTGGTATTGGATACGATTTGGGGTATCAAACCAAAGAAGGTTTTTTGAAAGACTGGGGAGACCTTTTAAGCAAAAAAGACTTAGAAAGACTATCTAAAACAATTAGATTCACTGGAGAAAACGCAAAAGGTATTGTTTCTTCGGTCGAGGATATTGAAATTTCTTGGGATCAGGCTATTAAGGTTTTTAATCAAACCACTGTTCCAAAGTTCATAGAACTAACCAAGAAAGCGTTTCCAGAGTCTGAGAAACTTCACCCAGATGCGTTTGGAGCATTAGTGTCTATTGTTTTTAACAGAGGCTCCTCAATGAGTGGGCCAAGACGAGACGAAATGAGAAAAATCCGCGCCCTTGTTCCAAAAAAAGACTACAAGGGAATCGCAGAGCAGATCAGACACATGAAAAGGCTTTGGGTCAACAAGGGGGTTGATGGTCTGCTGGAGCGCAGAGAAGCAGAGGCTAAATTAGTTGAATCTTGTTATTGACTTTTATTTAAAGATTTGCTATATAAAAAATATGACAGACGAAATTTTATCTTTAAAAAAGATTCGCCAAGAAGATATTTTTAGATATGTAGTTGGCAATACTAATTATTGTCCAATTGAGCAACAAATTGACCCAACAGTTTTCGAGGTATTCGAAGAGTCTATTTATAACGGACAATCAAAGCGGTTTGTTACTCAAGATGCCGATTTTGTTTTTTTTCAAAAACAGCTATCCCGCCTGCGACACAATGCAAAAAACATGCAATCAAGAGAAATTTTGTCTTTGTGCGACGAGCTAGAAGAAATCGCCCCAGCCACAATTAAAATTTAAGCCTAATTTTTAGGTTGTTGTTTTGCGGCTTTGTCAATATAATTGATATGCAGAGAAAACCTGTTTTCAATAAAATTGCTCAATACGAAAAGAAGTGGGGTCGTGAATTATGGATCGTGAATATTCCACAATATTGCGGAAAGATTTTAGAGTTCGATGAAGGCTCATCTTTCTCAATGCATTACCACATTCAAAAAGAAGAAACTTGGGCAGTAATCCAAGGAGTTTTTGAAATGGAATATTTTGACCTTGAGGCAGCAGAAAAACAAACTGTTGTTTTGAATGTTGGCGACACGGTTCACTTACAACCATGCGTTCCACATAAGCTTAAATGCATTCAAGGCCCAAAGGGTATGATTTTTGAGGTCAGCACCCAACACTTTAATGACGACTCTTATCGAATTGAGAAAGGGGATTCTCAAAAATGAAGGTCTTAATAATTGGAGAAAGTTGTTGTGATGCGTTTGTATATGGCTCTGTGACACGCATTTGCCCAGAAGCGCCTGTTCCAGTATTTTGCCCAACACGCAAAACTCAAAGCTTAGGAATGGCGGCAAATGTATTCCAAAATATTCAAGCCATCGCCTACCACGAAGGAGACACAAAAAGCGTTTTTCGCCTAGTATCAAATGTTTCAAAAGGAACAAAGACGAGATATGTAGACGAAGCAAGCAATCAAATGATCATGCGAGAAGACACTGATGAATATACTATCATTCCTGATATTAAAACAGTTGATTTTGACAAATATGATGCGGTGATTGTATCTGATTACAATAAAGGTTTTTTGTCAGACAAAGACCTGTCTTATATCAGCAAACAGTGCGCGGAGAGAAAACTACCTTGCTTCTTGGACACAAAAAAGAAGTTCGATAAAGAATCAATGTCGGACTTTTCCTTTATTAAAATAAATCGAAAAGAGTATATCGAAAACGGCTTTGAAGAAGCGGACAAAGCAAAACTAATTGTCACACTAGGCTCGCAGGGCTGTGTATATGACGGCGAATTGTTTCCATGCCAATCGACTCAAGTTTTTGATGTATCTGGAGCGGGAGACACTTTCTTAGCGGCCTTTGTCTATGAATATATGACCAGCAAAAATATTGACAAAGCTATTGACTTTGCGCAAAAATGTTGTAGTATTGTGGTTGCCAAAAAAGGAGTATGCACAATTTAAAACACAACAAAATCCTTACATTCGACAGTCTCTGCAAAGAAGTGAAACAAATTCACGATATGCGTGAGTTTGGTATTTGGCCAACGCTTGCAATTACCAATGGTTGTTTTGATTTGTTTCATGCTGGCCATGCTCAATTATTGAATTCCATTAAAGCTACTATTGGTTGCCACAGCAAATTGATTGTAGCCGTGAATAGCGACCTAAGCGTTAAACTTAACAAGGGATACGATAGGCCAATTATTCCACAAGACCAGCGCGCATATATTGTAGCGTGTCATAGTGCTGTTGATTATGTTTTTGTTTTTTCTGAAAAGACAATTGGAAAATATTTGCAACAATTCAAGCCTGATGTTTGGTTCAAAGGAGGAGACTACAGCGAAAAAAGTCCAAGCTTAAATCAATATGAGGCAAATATAGCAAAGAAAAACAACATTAAATTTCAAACCATTCCGCTGCTTAAAGACATTAGTGCAACCAATATTATTGAATCAATCAAATGAAAAAACGAATCTGCGTAGACATAGATGGGACGATTTGCTCTTTGACAACCAACGGAGAATACCACAAGGCACAACCCATCAAAGAAAGAATCGACATGGTAAACGAATGGTATGACGCTGGCGCAGAGATTATTATCTGGACAGCTCGCGGGGGCAATTCTGGCAATGATTATAGAGAACTAACGGTAAAACAGCTCAACGATTGGAACGTTAAACATCACGAATTAAAAATGGACAAAATGCCGTTCGATTTTTTAATTGATGACAAAGCTTTCAACGCAGACAAATTTTTCGCGGGAGGATATTTCGAATGATTTCTAAAAAAGCAAAAAACATGTCGTCTGTTCGACACATCCAAAAGTCACAGCAAACAGGCCAAAGCGGGGAGCGCAGATTTTATGATAGCTGTAAAGCTGCTGGAAAGGATATTAAAAAAACCAGCAGGGCGGATGATATCGGCCATATTGATTTTATTGTTGATGGCGAAACTTATGACGCCAAGGGTTTAAAAGACAGCACAAAAGAAGGTTTGATTTTTGTAGAACTCAAAAACGTTCAAGGAAAACAAGGGTGGTGTAACAAACATGGCGATCCTACTTGGATTGCTTTTGACTGTGGTGGAATGTTTTTGTGCGCAAAGAACGCAGATCTTTATAGGGCCGCGAATTCTCTTTGCAACCTGAAAGACCTTGCCACAAACGCAAAAGACTGTCTATATAAAGCTTATACCCGCAAAGACCGCCAAGACTTAATCACAATGATTAAAATTGAAGATGTCCTACAGCGTTGCGAGTATTATTTTTTGCCGTATAAGGAATACAATACTCCAATGGAACTATTATAATGCATACACGGGCTACAGCGCTACTGCTTTCTTTCAAAGAAAAGAAAATTTACATAAGATTATTAGTGGAATTCGCAAGCAAACCGTTCCAATAGATATTTTTCTATGGAACAATAACCCGCAAGACAAAACAGAGTATCCCGTAGATTTGCAAATTAATTCTTCTCAAAATTTGATGTGTTTACCAAGGTGGTTTATGGCAAACTTCGCAAGAACAGAATATGTTTTTTCTATGGATGACGATCTGTTATTTGTCGATGACGAGGTTATTGCAGATTGTATGGATTATATAGAAGCCCATAACTATGATGCTATTGGCTATCATGGCGTTCAAATCAACGACATAAATAAATCCTATAAGGATCAAGATCATGTCTGTTCGGTTGCGTATGACAAGAATGTTGATATTTTAAAAGGAGGCTTTCTTTTTACAAAGCAGCAAAACATTATTCTGCCACGCAACCATTTTCGCGCGGACATATATAATCCAAGAATTGAAGATGACATTATTATTTCTTCTGTTCTTGAACGCAAGGCTGTGCCAGCTATGTTAAACAAAAGATTTAGAATGTTGTCTGGATTTCAAAATGGCTTACATGCAAAACCAGACCACTACGCATCACGAACAAAATACATGCAAAAATATTATGAATAAGTTTTTGTTTGTTATCGTTCGATACAATAATGTAATACAAAAGTTGTATCAAGATTATATCGCTCCAAAAAATAAGAATTATTGCGAGCGCCACAATATACAATATATTGAGATAAACAATGATTGGGAAATACCCGATTTTCGCGGCAACATAACTTGGATGAAGTTTTATCTTGTGCAAGATTGGATTAAAAAAGGTTTTTTAAAAGACGGCGACTCAATTATTAATTTTGACGCTGATATGGTAATCGTTAAGCCAGAGTTTGAATATAAAACCGACAAGAGCTTTTCTTATGCTATAGATAGCTGTAATAGCCATTGTATGGGGAATTACTGCATAAACATCAATTCTTGGAGCAAAAAACTTTTGGACGACATTTTGGACGAAAACCTTTACCAAGCCCACAAAAATACACAACATTGGAGGTTTTTTAGGGAGCAGGCTGCTTGGTATACCTTGGCTGGAATTAATCCATTTTGCCAACAATCTTACTTGGATCAAGAGAATTACGGGTTCCACTCTGACGATAAATCAGTGTATTCTTTAAAAGAGTTAAGAGAACACGTTGACGTTAAATTGCCAATTTGGGACTGCACCCTCCTAGAAAATGAAATTGACAATAGGCGCGCTGCAAGAATTCGCAAATCATTTATTAACAAAACGAAACCAGAAGATACCATAATTCGCCATTTTTCAGCGAGACAACCTTGGAGAAAAGAATATTTATGATCGCAACATTAACCATGTGCCACGCTTATTACGACGAAGCTTATGTGCCTCATTTTTTAAAATATTACCAAGACCAAGGGGTTGATCATTGCTATTTGATTTTCCACGACAAAGACAAAATAAACGAAGAAGAATATTTCCAAGAAAAGTATTGCGCACATAATGTGACTTTATTTTTTGTCACTGGAGAATGGAATGCAAAATTTTCCGAAGCGCATAAACACAAATTGTTAAAAGAATTAAACATAACCGCCGCCGATTGGATTATTAATGTTGATATAGATGAACATATTGAATGCGACTCTGGCAACCTAAAAACCAAAATCGAAGAAATGATGGCGAATGGCGAAAATTTTTGTCGTGGCGTAATTATTGATAGGATAGCCGCAGATGGCTCTTTACCAGAAATAGACATGGATATTCCGTTATCTGAGCAATTTCCATTGGTATCCGATTTTACTTACAAGGTTTTAAAAGCTGAAACCAGAAAAATTCCAATCACAAGGGGAGATCTAAACGTAACTGGAGGAAGTCATTATTTAATAGAAGAATCAAAAATCAATGCTGTCCCTAACGAAGAAACCTTAATGGTTTACCATTACAAATGGAACGAAAACACTGTCGAAAAACTGCATGAAAGATATAAAACTCACAAAAATATTCCACATAGACGCGAATCAGCAAGATTTTTGCGCTTCTGGAATCGGCGCGGCAATATGATTTACCAAGACAAAGACAGAGACTTGAATAAGGAAATTATGTTTTTTGCAATTCCAAAATGCGCAAGCAGTTCTATAAGGAATTTTTGCGATCAAAATAAAATCGAATACATAACACATCATTACAACTTTGTTTTCATTAAAGCCAAACTCAAGAATAAAAAAGCGTTTTGCATTTTAAGAAATCCTATTGAAAGAGTAATTTCTGCCTACTGTTATCTACAAGCCAAAGGCGAGAAAGATTTAGGTCGAGATACGAAAGATTGGCAAAAATTTTGCGAACCATTTCTTGATATTAACGACTTTGTTCAAAATGGGTTAGAAGAAGCAAGCAGACATCAATTGCACTTTTTGCCGCAGTCTTTTTGGACAAACATGATTCGCGAACCGTATTTTTTATGCATAGACACGCTTCAAAAAGATATTGACTCTCTTTGTAATGATTTTAATTTTAAAAAAACTATTATACCAATTACTAATATGAGCGATAGGCGTGGTATAGAACTCACACAGGAAAGCCTTCAAATAATTAATAGTATTTATCAAAAAGATGCAGAATTATACTTGTCTAATCTCGACCCATAAAGATAAGCGTGGTAATATACTTATACCTCATTTAGACATCCTCAAAGCAAACAATCCTAATATAGATATTCATATCATTATTGGAGAGGATCACCCAAAAGGGAAAGTGTATAATTGGCGCAATGGCGACCAACCACTGAGAAAATGGTGGAAAGAAAATCATCACCTAGTCAATACGACAAACGTAGCCGTGATTGAATGGGACACCTTGGTAAATTGCCAGCTACCAAATATTCCAGATGGTTTAGATTTAGTGGCCGCACAATATCTACAAGAACCATTTCATTTAAGACATAAATGGGTTAGAAAATCCGCAGAAGACCCAACATGGAAAGAAGAAAACTGGTGGTGGTGGAGAGAAATTCCGCGCTTAGAGTTGCAAGAAAACGAGAGAGCAATTGGCCTTGTTTCTCTTGGTTGCTTCTTCATGAAGCGTTGGGTGCTTGATGCCGTTGCAAAAAATAAGTGGGACAAAGTTTACAACAAAGATATAATCAGTGAAATGAGATTTCCAACAATAGCTCAAATCGAAGGAGCAAAGGTTGGCCAAATTGATTTACCATTCGTTCATCATTCTAAAATGACTTATACTGGTGAGAAAGCTATTTATCATCCCATCAAACAACCTCAATGACCAAAAACGTTTTCACATATTGGCAGGGGCCAAAAACAGATTTGATTATAGAACTTGAAAAACGACTCAGGCAAGTTTGTGAGGATAATGGATATCGTCTTTTTGAATTGGATGAAAAATCCATCCATGATCACATTGATCTTCCAGATTACTTTTCTAATGCCACCCATGTAATCGACATAAGCGATTTAATTCGCATTGAGCTTTTGAACCAATACGGCGGCATTTGGGTAGACAAAGATGTGATCGCTTTCAAAGACTTCGATCATCTTTTTGAACTTATAGAAGATAAGGGAGAATTTATTGTTGGTGTTCCTCTGAAATACAGAATGGGTATCAATAATGCTATTCTTGGCGCTTCAAAAGAATCCGCGTTTTATCACAAGTGGTCGCAACATAATCACGAAGTCGCTCAACGATCAAAGGCGACTTGGGGCAGATTACCCTTTGGAGTCAACTTTCTGAAAAAGGCCAAAAGAGAATCTTGGCTACAAGATGTTGAAGTGATCAATGGTTACGAAACAAGAATGGAATGTTTTGGCAGTCGCGTGCAAAAACCGTTGATGGATTTAGACCCCGAATGTGTCATGAACGCCAATCCTAGCTTGGTGCATTTGTTTGCCAGAAATTGTCGCGATTACAGCGCAATGACTCAAGAACAAAGAGAACAGACTTTGTTATATAGACTGTTAAATTACAAGTAGTAATCGTCTTGACCCCAATATGGCGCGGTTCCATCATGGTGCAAAACAGGGTCGCCGTAAAACGAAGACATTTCTGTTGGAGTTGGAGCAGGTAATACAACCCAAGCCCCGTTAGCAGCACCATTTCCATCAGGAGCAGTTGCATCCCAATAAAGTATATCGCCTTGAGCCGCGCCATCTGCTGATTGTGGCAAATATTGTTTTCTTGCCCAAGATGGATCAACATGATCACCAGCTTCTAATACATCGTGCCAGCCTGAGCCATTAACAAAGGTTGATGGATATAGCAAGAAATTATAAGTTGGTTCTTCTGCATTGTTTTTGCCATACATAACCCCGCTTCCAGTAGGCAAAATACCAGAGATTACAATAGCATCATCAACGTTGATCACAGAAAAGCTTTGCAGCAAGTAAGCTCCACTAACACCGCTAATACATCTCAATTGCAGCGGCCTGCTGCTTGATCCAGATACGATAGGATGTCCAACGCTAGAATTATCATAAGCCCTTTGTTCCACTTTTCTCCCCCACCAATGGATATTGTCTCTTAAATACATCTCTTCAACAAACCCCCCCCAAAATTTGCAAACTACAATTTCTCTTGTTACGCTGACCTGCGCAGTATCGCCGCCACCCAATATCTTCAACGGGTCTGTTTCTGCCGCAGTGGTTTGCTTTTTTTCAAAAGAAGCGCTGGTCACACCTCCAGTAGCAACATCAACACTTATCGTGACGACAAAATAAACGTCTCTTTCATTCTCTGTGATTTCAAAAGACTGCTCCATTCCCTCAATTTTAATTGGGTTTGAAGTTCCATTAGAACTCATGTAATCAAAAATATAACCTTGATTAAAAGCTATCTCATAAGTTTTTAAACCGCCCTCTGAGACATCCGCTAAAAAAACAGATGGATAAAAAGGCGCAGCAAGCATAGATTGCCTGCCAGAAGATTTTGAAGACAGCGAGACATTATAATCAGCCATAATTAAGACTCAATTTGCTGCACCTCGCCATTCTCATCAATGAAAAATAAATTTTCAAAAGCTTTGAAATTTTCGCAACGAATAGGTTTGATTGTTTTTTCTGGGTCTTCTGCATTTGGGCAATAGAAATACTTTCTGCCGCCATTCTTTAAAGATCCGTCTTTAAACAAGAACTCTTTTTCTGCAAAGAAACAGTCTTTTAAAATTGTGTTTGACCAGTGTTCAATATAAGCGAACTGATTGTCAAAATCATGCCGCTTGGTTTCCAAGGTGATTGTTTTCTTAACTATTGTTTTCACTATTTAATTATAATGGTTTTTGTTTAAAATTAAAATTTAATCTTTAATTGCAACATCCAATAATTACACTTTTTGTTGTTGTTTTGTTGGCTTGGGGTTATAATAGAGTATGGAAATCAACATAGAAAGCCAAATTACTTTAACCATTGGTGGGCAAACGATTCAAATGACGCAACAAGAAGTGGTTTTTCTTTACGAGAAATTAAAAATGTTATTAGGTAGAAGCGATATTCCAGCACAACCATTTGTTCCTCACGTTCCTTATTACCCATCGCCAACCTACCCAACCGACCCTTATGTTTGGTATTCTACGCAAACCGTTAATACCCCATACCCATACGACCAAACCAAATGACCTTTGAAAACTATGTTATAGCCATTACAGCAGGACTGTATATGACAGTTGGCGTGACATATGGCATTAAAGGCAATATGTCTTGGGCTATGGTGTGGTTTTGTTATGGGTTAGCGAACGTAGGAATGATTTTAGCCTCAAGAAGATAACATGGTTAGCAAAAACGACATTACTGGCGATCCTATTAAGTCGCGAATTTTAAGCGCGGACGGAAGAAACAACCACGACCGCATCTTTGCAAAGCGCACCTTTAACGACTGGTTATTGATCGAAGGGTTAAAAATCGCCATAGCCAAAGACGATGAAAAAATCAGCTATTCAGAATTCAAAAAACGCATAGCCTTATACGAATAAAAAAATACCAAAAAAAGACTTCCCAAACAAAAAAGTGTAATATCAGATAATGAATAAAAAATTTCTACTAATTAATGAAGAAGTTGCCTTGGCCGCCGTTGAAGAAGGCAAAAAACTTGGCTTTAACCCAGAGTGCAACAAAACAGAAAATGGGTATGAAATTACCGCTTCATATCCAGAGAAAAAAGAAGATGACGAAAAATACGTCTCTTATGATAGTATGCAATATTTTAGAGAATATGTCGGATATGAAATTAAATATCTGAGAGAGGATTTGGGTTATTTGTGGAAAGCGATTCATGAACATAAAAAGGGCCACCTGCCACCAATTGCTGATGCAGGTAAAATGGAATCTGCCCTTGCCGCGCTTGGGCTTGCAGATTCTTATAATGTTCAAAAACCTACTGTCTGGGTAGAATATTAATCATGATTGCCGTTATTTGTGAACATTTGAATGCTGGTGTTTGGGTTGTTCTGTTTGGCCTAGTTTATTCTGTGGTCTTATCTGCCATTGAAAAAGCCAGCGGAAAATAACCTAATCATTAAAAAATAATTTAAAACAACACCATTGTCATAATGATGTTGTTTTTTTGTTGACAAGTCTTTGAATATGGGCATGATGACAGTATGGAAATACAAATTCCAAACACAAACATTACCGTCTCCTTATCAGGCAGTCAGCAAAGAAACATTGCGGTTCAATACCTGCGTGAGCGATTTGTGATCCCACCAAGATCATTTATTAAAGATGGTAAATTAATTCATGTTGCCACATACCGCACTACCCATGGCTGGGATGAAGAAGAATTTCTGAGAACTGCAACGGAACTAGACAAACAAGTTATAAACATTATCAACGAACTAAACAAGCAATGAATTTTGTTTCTCCAAATGAAAGAACTACGCTTCTTCTAAACAATGCGTGGCAACCAATCACTTTGATTACAGCAAGAGCGGCTTTTATGCATATTTTTAAAGGCCGAGTAACTTGTTTAGACAAGAACTCCGAAGCTTTCTTTAATCTTGAAAGCTGGAACAAGTATGGTCAATACTATGACGACCAACCAATGATGCGTTCCGCTGGCAATTACAATAATCCAAACATTTGGCCAATCCCAACAATCGTAATTGTGACAAACTATTTTTTCCGTAAGCCAAAAAAGAAAAAACTTTCTTTGTTTGAACTTGCTAAAATTCACAAATATCAATGTCAATATTGTTTCCGCAAGTTTTCTCTTAAAGACTTGACTATTGACCACGTTATTCCAAAAAGCAAGGGAGGCACAGACGATCATACAAACCGTGTGCTTTGTTGCTTCCAGTGTAATCAGGAAAAGCGAGACCTTTATCCTTGGTTCAAAGAGAATGACAAAATGCCAAACGCTCCAAAAATTCCATCCTTTATTCTTGACCACAAGAATGTTCGTGAAGAATGGAGACCGTATCTTACTCACGCCCATTAATTATTATGAAAATAAACGATTTTAAAATGCCCCTGTCTTACAGAATTAGAGAATTTTTCTTTCCTAATTTTTCTATACAATCTCGCATTAAAGACAAAATTAGTGAACTCCTTTGGCCGCGCCAGCAATGGCTAACCAAAAAGATTCCTTCTCACTGGTGCGACAAAGTCGAACTTATTCCGATTTGTCTTTATGAGATGATTGTGCATTTTGTAGAGCATGAAATGGATAATGTTTCTTGGGATTGGCAACATGAAGTTGATGATGGCTTCATTTCTCAAGAACAAGCAGATCGCGTAAAACAAACCAAGGAAACCATTTTGGAGATTTACAATTGGATTAAAAAGGGTAAACCAGAAATGCAAGCAGAAGCCGACAGGTGCTTGGATCTTGCATACAAAAACTTTTCGTTTGAAAACTTAAGTTTTGACTTGACTCCAGAAGAAGAAGAAGCTTGCGAAAATTATAGAAAACTAGAAGACTTGATTGACAAAACCGATCAAAAGATGTTACATAAGATTATTGAAGTTAGACAATATTTGTGGACATGAATAAACTCACCGCACTTGCTATTCTAAAGTTGACCCAGTTTCCTTGTGAAAAAATTGCTGTTATCGGCACTTATAATAAAGTAATTGATGATGCTCGCGTGGCATTAATTGAATCTGGCTGGAAATCACAAATCGTTGCTTATACCAAGAATCGCCTATTAATTAATGGCGGCGGCGAACTATTGTTTTTTGACAGAACCGAATTAGATTTAAAGCTTTGCGGATATAGATTTGACAAGATTATTGTGCAAGGAAGTAAGAAGGGACTACTAGAAAGCGATTTAAAAGAAATTATTTATCCAAGCATTAGTATACCAAAAAACTTTCGAATAATTCAAACAATACGCGAAGAATGCAGAGACTTTCCAGAAGATTTGCTGTTTCACGCTCTTGAAGATTCTATTTTCTTTACAGAAAGTTGTTGACTTTTTCCCAAAAAGTGTAATAATATAATTGAGGGATTAAACAAGCTCTCGTATAAATTATGAAAATCAAAGCGTTGATTGTTGCTGTTGGTCTTTTTTTGACCTCTGTATTTTCTAGTTCGGCTCAAACTCAAATGCCGATTCTGCCGTTGGCAAGATTCTCAGCGAGTCCAAGCATTGTTCAAACAGGAACATACCCAACATTAAGCTGGAACATCTTTTATCCAACCTCTATTCGTGGAGTTGCTGATATTTCTGCAAGTGGTTCCTGCACTGTTCTTGAGGATCTTTATGTGTCAGTAAGACCTCTTGGCGTTAATGTCACAGGTCATTATTTAGATACAACTAATCAAGCCACTGAAATGCGAGTCAGTTTAAATGGAACTGGTTACGAAAGAATCTTTTATGGCTACAAAGAAGACATTGACGCTTCTTATCCAACATACATTAAAAAACTTTCAAAAGGCGATACATTGGATTTTGGTGGCCGATTTGTCAGAAACGGAGAATGGACTAGTTTTTACACAACCAAAAGCCGCTCTTTGAAAGTTGTTCCATTGATTAATGGTGACACAGTAAAACATGATGATGTTGCGGCTTACTTAAAGCCATACGTCGATGGAGGGAACCATGCAAGACTTGGCCCACTCAGCTTCTTGATTGTCATGGAGCTTGCAGAAACAGCCGAAAATGAAAACTTTGATTACAAAGACGCAGCATTACTAGTTTCTTTCTCAAAGATGCATCCAAACAATGGTCATGGCAACAACATTGATGGAGTTGATGTTTCCAACCCAAGCGTTGGACAAGGTGGCCCAAATGGAGCCGAAGACTTAAGCGGTGGAGTGGATGACGAAAAATAAAACAAAAAACTTTTGACTTTTTCAAATTATCGTGTATAATTAAGTATGATCAGTCCGATTACAAGAACCAAATCCCTCGTCTCAGCCTTTTGTGGGCGCGAGAATCAGTGGGGTTATGCGTTTGAATAATAGGGCCGAAAGCGCATTTAAAGACTAAAAAAGGCCCACTTCAAAAAAGTTGGGCTTTTTTGTTGACAAATTAGCGAAGATCAGTAAGATACGAAACATACAGAGCCAAACGAAATCTTGTTTGGAACAGAAAGCGAATCAAGGGGAAGCTAAAAATCTCCGAGCGTCCGTTGAAACGGGGGGCAAGAGAAAGTCTTGCACAAATACTAAAGTGAAATTTGGTAAAATTGCGGAGTTTCCAGTCCCGTGTTAGCTTCTGAAATAGAAGCAACTGGTAAATTTTCTAAATGATCCCATAGTGTAATGATTAGCACGACATCCTTTCAAGATGTAATTGCTGGGTTTGATTCCCGCTGGGATTACCAATTTAAACAGGGCGTTGCCATAGCTTGGTAATGGGGCCGACTTGGAATCGGTTGAGGGCAACAAGAGGTTGTCTTTCGGGGGTTCGAATCCCTCCGTCCTGACCAATTTTCAATTCCCATCTACTCTAATGGCAAGAGGGCATCCTGTTAAGATGTTGTAACCCGTCCAGAACGGTATCGTGGTTCGATCCCACGGGTGGGAGCCAATTTACGCTTGTGGGCAGGTATGGTAACATTGCGCTGAGTTGAAGCCTCAGATAATACGGTTCGATTCCGTGACAAGCGACCTTTCAAATGGGCGGCGGCTGAAAAGAATATACAACTGTTGAAGAAAGGTTAACAAACTTATTCGTTAGAAACGTGGGGTTTGCTTTCTTCTGTGATTCAGAGTTGACTTCATAATGCCGAGATATCCCGCCCACCCTTTTTACGCAGGTGTCGCATAGCTTGGCCGATTGCGCTACACTTCCAATGTAGAATACCACACATGGGTTCAAATCCCATCACCTGCACCAATTTTAATGCATCGTTGGCTCGACTGTTCAGGCAGATGGTTGCAACCCATCTTTAAGGGGGTTAGATTCCCTCACGATGCTCCAATGGCCCGTTCGTTTAATGAATAGGACTGCGCCCTTCTAAGGCGACAATAGGGGTTTGATTCCTCTACGGGCTACCATTTTTACCTCCATTAGCTCAATCGGGAGAGCGCGTTTTTTATAAAGGCGGGGTAGTTGGTTCGAAACCAACATGGAGGACTTTTAACGGCCAAGTGATGGAACTGCTATACATATCGGTCTTAGAAACCGAGTTTTGCGGGTTGGACTCCCGCCTTGGCCACCATCTTTCTCTCTGTGCCTTGTAAACAGAAGTATTCGGAAGACGCAGATTAGGAGTTCCTGACGAGCCAAGCATCCGTAGAAAATCGCAAAGATACAACAGTAGGGCAACGAAACGTCTTGGTTTCAATAGGCCAAGGGACTTTGCGGCAGAGAGATTCAATTTCAAACAACACCCGTTACGCCTCTCGTAGAAGCGCACCAAATGGGTTACTCCTTTTCCCCGCCACTTAGCACAATAGATGTTAAGTGAGCGTGGTATGTTATACAGGTTGCTCCTGCCAATAGCATACTCGTAATCGGGCGCAAGTCAGTAAACCTAGAGTCGCTTGCTAGTTAATATCTGACCTCTGTGATTTTAATCCGTAGTGGGGAAACTTTTTGGGACGATGTTGTAGTAGTAGCATCCGAAATTGTGAATTTCGCGGGAACGGAGCATAACCGTTGCGTCCCTCCATTTTTTTATATGCCCCCATAGTTTAACGGTAAAACAAATACCTTGTAAGTATTAGTCCTGTGTTCAATTCACAGTGGGGGCTGATGACTTTTTCAATTCGCATGTGACCAGAATTGGTAATGGCCCCGACCGATAATCGGGTATGGAGTAATATCCTTTGCAAGTTCAAATCTTGCCGTGCGAACCAATTTCCAAATTGTCCCGTAGCATAATGGCAATGCGCTTATTGACGTTTTTTGCCAGCAAATGTATCTGTTTGGGAGTGGCAATTAGGACAAAGAAAACACAAATTTTCAATTTGATTGTCTTCATTGTCTCCATTAATATGCTCTAATTGTAAAGAAAGGGTAGAATCCATCCATTCTCCACTGTTTTCGCACTTCTTACAGAGATATTCTAAGAGGTTAAACGCAATCAAATATTTCTTTAGATGAAATCTGTTAAATTTAGAGTTTTTAACTAAAACTTCTGAAATTAATCTTTCCTTCGTCATCAAACGAGACAAATTGGACGATTTGTTTTTATCATAAAAATGAGAAGTTTCGATGTTTAATTTCTTAATGCGAGCTTGTAATGTGCGGTAATTCCCTCCGTGATTTTTTATTTCAAAAAAGCGCATAACCTCAGAAACCGTGCAAGACCTTTTTATCAAGTCTTTAAAATCGCTATCTGGCAAAAGCCAGATTTTACTTCTCTTTTTTCTTTCCTTTTTAATGTTCATATAAATATATTACACATAAATTTGTATTATCGTTAATAAAATAGCCCTGTAGTTTAAGCGGCAAAACATCTCTCTTTGAAAGAGAAGTTCTGACCTCGATTGTCAGTGGGGCCACCATTTTTAGCGGGTATAGTGTAATGGTAAGCAACACATGATTGTCAATCATGAAGAGTGGGGTTCAATTCCCCCTACCCGCGCCAATTTTGCACAGATGGCCGTTCATCTAACTGCTAAGACCTTCGTAATGAAACGAAGAAATGGGAGTTGAAATCTCCCACGCAGTCTGTCTGTGCAATTCTTTTTTATGGAAAGTCAACCCCTGAGCTTGGGGCGCATCTTGGAAAGATGATGGTTGCCGAAAGGTGATAGATTTGGAGTATCTGGCTTTCCTCCATTTTAATACCCCCGCCAACTGGTTTGTTGTAATACGCCTCCAAAACGTATGATTAGGATTCGATTTCCTACGGGGATGCCAGCTTTAGGTATGATACTCTGCAAAGTATCGGTCAATAGTCGTGGAGCAACCTTGCTTATTGCAGACAGAGATCGCAAGGGCCAAGGACGGCGGGACTAGTAATCCGTGTCAAATGAAAAGACCACCTAATCAGTCAACCTTCTCCGAGGCGTTCGCGCCCTAGCAAATATCGGATATCAACAATTTAGCCGTCTGGTTGGCGCGGCTTTAATTTTACGGGCGATTAGTGAAACGATATCACGCAACGATACGGACGTTGAGTTAGGGGTTGAATTCCTCTATTGCCCACCAGTTTTTATTTAATTTTATATGGGGAACGAGGCAACGTGGGCGTTGCACTATCCTTGCACGGTAGTTAAAAGCTTGGGATCGTAACCCACGTTCTCCACCAATTTATGGACAATTAATCTCTGCGGCCAGAGACACCGTCTTGAAAACGGTTGGGGGCGTTAGTAGCGCCTTGGGGATCGACACCTCAGTTGTCCTTTTATTTCATGGAAGATTAACTTGCAAGGCGCAAGACCTTTTTGCTAAAAAGTGGGAGCCAGTTTGTTCTGTGCTTGGTTTTCGAGTAACCAGTCTTCCTCCATTCAATAATGAGCGCCCAATAAAAAACGGGCTGTCGCCGCTGGCTTCACTGGCGGGGAATTGGGGTTTCAGAGACGTATTCTCTGGCAGCATTGCTCATTTCCTTTTTTGGCCAATTAGTTTAACGACAAAACGCAATACTCGTAATATTGATTTGACAGTTTAATTCTGTCATTGGCCTCCAGTTTTCCAAATCAAGGCATAGTGCCGCAAGATGTGTGCGGACGCCACAATTCAATGCAGGTCATTAAACACTTGATTTGGTAGTTTTAAAAAGCCGCGCTATTTAATCAATAGCTAGTCACGGGTGTTTTAAGCTGATGATGAAGTCTGGTGATTAAGACAAAAGCACCGTGGGTAATCCCCGCGATTGTGGTAGCGTTAATGGTCTTGTGTGGGGCGAAAGCTTTGTAATCTTACAAAAGATGGGTCATTAAAGCCTGTAATCTCAAGGCTAGTTAAAATTTTCTTAACGTGGGTCTCTAGTTTCTCTTGACAAAAACCTCAATAACCAATAACGTATTAATTATGACAGAAGAATATGCGCAAACAAATGATTTTCTAAGCGAATCTCCTATTGAATCTGGTGCGGTTTTACATCTTTATAGAACCGACCTGTTGAAAGCTTTTAAGGATTTGTCTAAAAAGCAAGTAGACATCGGACACTTTAGATACGCAAGCGCAGAAAATAGCTGCAACGATAATTTATCTACAGCTTTTCGCGCCAAGTTGATTTACTTTCATGAAGGTAGTTATACAAAAATTCTGAAAGATCGTTATAACGAACATAATGGTGCTACCGTAATTTATAATTTTCAGATTTGTTAAATTTTCAAAGCAGACCCCCCGCGCCTCTGATGCAAGCGTAATTCGGGGGGTGTTTAATGGATCGGTGGGCTAACTGGTAAAGCCTCCAGATTTAAGCTCTGGCGATTGTGGATTCGAATTCCACCCGATCTACCAATTTTAATGTGGGCATGGTCTAATGGCTATGACGACTGCTTGCCAAGTAGTAGATGAGGTTTCAATTACCTCTGCCCATACCAATTTTATTTATTTTTAATGGGAGAATGACTAGAGCGGTCGATTAGGTCTGTTTTACATGCAGAAGGCGCAAGCCCACGTAGGTTCAAATCCTACTTCTCCTACCACTTCCACCAACAACCCTCATCCCGCGAAAGCGGGGTGGGGGTCTTTTTTTGTGCATATTTTGCTGTATTTGTGTAATATGGTGTATGCCGTATGATATTTCTGACTTGGAAAAAAAGGGTGCAAAGAAAATGCGCTCATTTGGCATGACGGATGTTATTAATGTTGCTCAAATTCCTGCCGATATTTGGAATTTTGCAAGCGGCTCACCTCTTTATGCCTTCCCAAACAACACTGGAGAAACAATGTATATATCCAGCAGCAACACTGGAGATACAATGAATATTTATGTTAATGGCTTAGACGGTAGCTTTTTGCCACAAACAGAAACCATCACCATCAGCGGTCAAACAAAAGTTACCCTCAACAAAAAATTCTCACGAATCAATAGCTTAGAAAACATGGGAAGCGTTAATGTAGCTGGTAAGGTTTTTGTTTATACAAACTCTACTGTTATTGCAGGGGTTCCTTCTAGTGGTGCTGCCATCAAAGCGTTAATTGACGATGGTTATAATACAAGTGCAAATGGTATCTTTTCTGTAGCCAGCGGACAAACTTTTTATGCAACATCTTATCACTTGAGCTGTGATGGCAAAAATAATACTAGCACTGTAAACTCAACAATCGAATTTGACGTAAGACAATTGCCTTCTGGCGTATTTAAAACAAAAGAAATTGCCGCCGTTTCAAACCAATCGCCAGCCGTTGTGCAATTATCAGTTGTTTATCCAATAACAGGGCCAGCAGATATAAGGCCACGCATAAGATCTCTTCAATCAAACACTGTGCAGTTTTATTGTGTAGTGGAAGGGTTAATTTTATAACAATTTAGTGTAACTATTTTTATGTATCAAGACCATTCCCCACAATCTTCTTTAGCCAATCTTGATCAAAAATTTTCTCCATTGAGTCCGTTTGGAGAAATTAGGGTCGCAGAACAAACCCAACAGATTAACCTAAAATCCATTTATGGCATTTCTGTTTTGCGTGACGTTGTGACAGAAAATGCTTCTGCTACAGTTACCAATGGCAATGCAGAATACAGACTTAAAACTACCGCCAACGGCACAGATGTAGCCATCCTTGAATCAGCAGAGCGTGGTCGTTATATTGCAGGCCAATCCGCCTTCGCTGGCATGGGGGTTCGCTTGTCTGATGTTGTTACAGGTGATCAAGTTGTTTACTGGGGTTATTATGACGAAAACAATGGGTTTGGATTTGGCGCAAACTCAAGTGGCGCGTTTGTATTTCGTCGCTCAAATGGCGTCGAGACAAAAACCTATCAAACCAATTGGAATATTGACAAAGCTGATGGAACAGGGCCAAGCAGTTTCTTATGGAATGCTGCCGATGGATTGATTTATCAAATTAGTTTCTCTTGGTATGGTTATGGGGTTATTGAATACAATATTATTGCTTGGGTGGGGAAGAGTCAACAGAGAGTGATTACGCTTCATAGAGAAAGAATTACAGGATCTGTTTCTATCGAAAACCCAAATCTCCCACTTCGCGCCGAAGTTAACAACAATGGAGAAGCCGCAGCATTTGACAGCCTGTATGTCGCTGGCCGACAATTCTCTGTTCTTGGCAAGTTTGATCCGTTTAGACGCATCAGCTCGGAACGCAGATTAAGCCTTGGCTCTATTGCGACAACTTTCTTACCCCTTGTAACAATGAGGCGCAAAAGCGCGTTCAGCTCGGTTTCTGCCAAAGTTCAAGGTTTTGATATTATTACGGATTTCGACGCTGTTGTAGAAGTTAGAATTAATGGATCTTTGTCAGGAGCTTCTTATAATACTCCATCTGATCACACCGCATCAGAAACCGCAATGGAATCAGACGTAAGCGCAACAGCGATTACTGGTGGAGAAATCATTTATCAAACATTGATTGATTCAAGTGGAACTGGCTTGTCTGCTGGCGGATCAGCAACCATCATTCTTTCTGATATAGACTTGGTAAGAGAACAGCCAGTGACGGTTTGTATTCGCAGAATTAGCGGAACTGGCGGCACGGCTAGTTGTGTTTTGCGTATTGCAGAAGAATGGTGATATTTAAAAAGCGGTTTCGTCACCGATGTATCTATATCCCGCATCATTTGGCACAATCATTAATCCTGTTGGTTGTCCCAAGACTTGAATTTTGCGATTATACTCACGAACGACATGATCGTCTAAATCTACGCGATCAAATTCGTTATAAAATCCAGTAATCTCTGCCCTGTATCCAGTCCAAATACCAGAACCAGTAGAAAAATCGGCGTGAATGTCAGATTGTGTAATGCGCGGCATAATTTATTTAATTTGAATTTCTGGCCCCAAACGCCCCTTTAACAACTCAACCCTACCCTCCTCAGAAAAATCAGCAGGAGTATATTCGTTTGATGTTTCGTTATCTGCAATTAATCCAAGTCTTAAATACGCTTCCGCTACCAATTCGCTACAAAACAAAGAAGAAAGATCTCTTTTTCTATTTTTACCCCATTTCCCATCCCAAGCGGACTTTATGAGGCTCAGGTAGTTTTTCTCGTAGGGACGATTGTTGATTTCTGTGCGCAAATCAGCAATAATTTTTTCTTCTTTTTTGCCAAATTTGAAACCTTTGAGTTGGCGAATGGAAATTGAGCCTTTGTAGGAGGCTATTCTTTCGCTTAATTGGACTATTTGGACACCCTTTCTTTTTTTATGGTAAATATCTGGGACGTTGCTCAGAGTCGTGCTTTCCCAAATAGCCACAAAGTCTAGCCCATTGATTTTGACAATCATTCCAATGTGAGAATAATGGTTGTGGGTGATTTTTTTAATCAACCAGCTAATTAAACCCTTGCCGCCAAACAAAACAATATCCCCTGTTTTTAACTCATCTCGGATTTCCTCGTAGGTTGTCATGATTTTTATTACACTTTTTTGTTGACTTTTGCTTGAAAATCGCCATCATATCATTATGAGCAAAATGACGCTTCAAGAATTTTTACAAGTCTCAACCACCTTGGCTGGAGATTTTTTTACAGAAGAAGATTTGAAGAAAATCAAAATTACCGAACAAAAACCAAAAAGCGAGCTAAACCAATTCAACGAAGAGCAATTTTTATTTGATTTCGACAAAGACAAAAAACCATGAACGCACAACAAAAAAAACTAATCGAACAAACCCGCGCCAAGGTTCAAAGTCTAGCGGCAGAACAGGACGCATTATATTCCAACATGATTCGCGAACTCAGAATTACCGAAGATCCGCTTGATGCTGGAGATTGGTTGTGGGATTATGTTTTTAACTGCGAAGATAACGACACGACAGGTTATACTCAAAGAGTGCGCGAAAACATTTTTGGGAAAGAAGAAGTATGAAACAATTTCACTTATCAGCAGTCCAGCCAGAAATGATGGACATCGTTCAGGAGTTTCCAAAGATTTTTCTTGAGCTTTCCGATTGCGTTCGTTACTGGACGGAAAAAGAATCGACGCCAGAAAATCAAGCTTGCAACTTGCGTTTTGGTTTTGAACATGATCTTGGGTGGAAAGAAATTGTGCGCGGATTCTGTTCTGAAATGCAAGCTCTTTGTGATGAAGCTGCCGAAAATGGTTGGTATTTCCAATACAAGGCTTGCATCATGAAAGAAAAGTGGGGTCAGTTTCGCCCACAAGGAGATTACGAGTCTGATGCTCACATGCCGCGCGAAGTTGCAAGAGAATACATGAATCGCGCCGAATATATTGAATCCAAGTGGGAAAACGAATCCTACAAGGTTTGCGAAATTACTGGAAAAGAAGGTAAGCTCTATTCTGGTAATTGGTATAAAACTCTTTGTGAAGAAAAAGCGCGGGAATTAAATTATATAAATTAATGAGTAAAAAATTTCCACAAATAGGATCGTGGGTAAAACCTCCAAAACCAAACAGCCAGTGTTGTATTACAGACAATAACGGCAACAGGTGTCCAGAAATAGCAACTCATTCAATTAATTACTTGGATACGGTTATACCTCTTTGCGAAAAATGTTTTATCAATTACGCAAACGGGGCTTATGAGCCAAAACGCAAAAATATTCAATGAAAACACTTAAACAAATTCGTGAACAATACACTTTGGTTCGCCAGCTTGGTGACAAGGATGAAGGTTGGGCTACTTATTTGGTCATAGATCAACAAAGTTTTTGTGTTGTTGAAGATACGACAGAAAAACGAGCAAAGTGGTTTGCCAAACAACTTGCAATCGCGCTAAAAAGATTAATTGAAAAAAATCAAAAATGATCAATCCACAAACAGGCCAAATATGGCAGTCTTTAACAAGCGGACGAAAATATTTGATTGTGTCTTGGGTTGGATGTTATTTGTTGGTTGATATAGAAAAAGGAGTTGTCGCCAATGGCCCAAAATCAGACATCAATTTAATACTTGGAGATAGCTATAACAACAACTGGTCATCCGAAAGCAACTTTGAACATTACTCTAAACAATACAAACTAATAAAATAAAAACATGAGAACTGTCGGCTCGCGTTATATTGATGCGATGATGGATTGTTGCGGCCAAGACGTTTATCTTGTTGCAGAAATGACAAGGTATGCGTTTGATGTTCTTAACGCAGAATTCAGGCTCGACGAAAAACTCAAAACGAATTAATAGAACAAATGAGCGACCCAAAATTCACAATCACAAAAAAAGACCTAGAAATCACTTGGTTTAGCGGCTCTGGTCTAGATAAAACCAATTCTCCCATTTTTGATTAGAAGATTTTGCTCTATAATTAATTATGTATTTTTGCATATTGTGTTTTTTTGCAGCCTCGTTTAAATTTTTATATATTATTCCATTAATTGAAATCCGCCTCATGTTTTTTGTGTGACCAGAACCTACCGCAAATCCATTTTTCTTGTATTGTTCAAGATCTTCTTTTTTAATTCTTTTAACCTCTCCATCGTTATTAATCACGGAGATCCTACCTTTTAAGCATTCGCTGTGCTTCTTGTGTCCGTCTTTATCTCGATTCTTTTGACGCATGTTTTGCATATGGGATTTTGATGGAGGGTTCAATCGTCCTTTTATCCATCCATTAGGAATGGCGGTGTTTTTGTCTATCATTTTTTCTTGACGCTTGTTATTGATTATAATTTTTGTTCCTCTTGGGAATCCTCCTATTTGTTTGACCAATCCCTTAACAAACCCTTGGTTTTTATAAAAAGACTCAAATTCTTCTTGGTTGACAAATTTTCGTTCCAATGTGTCTGGATTATAAACCCAAATCTTCCCAAATGCACAGTTGTTTTCGCCACAAGAGTTTTTTGCAATTAGTTGGCGAACAAAATCATATTTTTTAGAATTTTTTCCAAAAGTTAACATTCTGACCAAGGCTCTTAACATAGCCTTTTTTTGAGAACCCTCTGTCATTTTAAATAATAATAAATGAGCTATAAAATGTTCTCTTGGAGTCAATAGAACTAAATTGCTAATAGAGTTTTTTCCGCCCAATGATTTTGGTCTAATATGATGATTTTCATAAATAGCCCCATCGCTCCTTTGTCTGTTGGTTTGTTGTGCTTGCTTGATTAAATCATCATACCATTTAGAATATTTATTATCATAATTCATATTAATATTTACACTTTTGTTTTTGTTTTGGCTAGTGAAAACAGAAATAAACTTGACAATTTTATAAATCCTGATATCATACAAACATAGAGATCGACAATGAATAAAAAATCTATTATTAAAGTCCGCGAATTAAGCAGAAATCTTCTTAGCGTAGTAGAAAATCTTCAGGCTTATGAAGATCCAGATGTTGTGGTAGTGCTTTGTGATGGTGGGTGTCCAGCTAGATCAAGCGTTGGGATAGAGGGAGCTTATTTGGGTTTTGATTGGGAGGCTGGGAGATTAAATTTGATGCCAGTAGAGCCTTTGGTTAAAAAACCAAAGCGCCCAGCGAAACCAAAGGAATGAAAAAAGAAATCATTAACGGAGTAGAAATTTATACAAAAGAATAAAATTATGCCATACATTAAACAAGAAGACAGAAAACAATTAGACGCTTTTGAAAAGCGCCCAAGCAACGCAGGTGAATTAAATTATCACCTTCATACGTTCATTGCCCAATACATTGAAGACAACGGAGAATGCTATCAGTCCTATAATGATGTTTTGGGCGCACTTGAAGGCATTAAACTTGAGCTATACAGACGTAGAGTTTCAAAATACGAAAACAAAAAGATGGTCGAAAACGGGGACATTGACTTCTATGCAACTAAAGGAGACATGAATTCTCCAAACGTTACTCATGCCGTTGTTGCTAAATATAGAAAAGGTGGTGGTGGAATTGTTGCATCTGGCTCTAAAGAGCATTGTGTTAAGTATTGCGAACAAATGAACCTTGATGAAAGATACTCAGATATTAAAAATGGCGTTTATGCTGACGAAGATACAATGCTAACTATTGTTAAAATATGAGAATTTGTAGTTGCCGCACTTGTAACATTGGCAGGGTTTTAGATCCTGCCATTAGACGAATGACAATCAGGGAGCGTAAAATGCTTGACGAATTGTATACGAGAATGTATTGCGCTGAAACAGATATCGAATGGATGAACGCAAAAGCACAAGACAGAGAAGACATTATTATCAACGGTGTTTGGTATGCTCCAAAAGAAAAGAATTGAAACATGAAAAAACCAAAACAATGAATAGCGAAGAATCAAATTACCTCAAATACAGAGGCAAATGTAAAGAACTAAGCGAAGATGCTTGTTTCGAAGATCCGTCTTTGCGACTTGTTCGGGGTCATTATTATTGCCCAAGTTGGAACAGAGAAATGGCGCATTGGTGGACTGTCAGAAAAGATGGAACCATTTATGATCCTTCTAAGCTTCAATTTCCCTCTGCTGGCATGGGTATTTATACTGAGTTTGACGGAATCGTTCAATGTTCAGAATGCGGCAAAGAAATGAAAGAAGAAGAGGCGAGCTTTGAGAGTAATTATTGTTTTTGTTCTACGGCTTGTCATATGAGATTTGTGGGACTTGGAGCTTATTGTTAACATTGATGAATAGAGAAATTAAATTCAGAGTATGGAACAAAGAAGTTCAATCATATCTTAAACAATATAATAATTCTGATTGTATTGGTGTGAGATATGTTGGTGTAATAAATTCTCTTTGTAGAGATACCATGTTTAGACAAGAGGATTGTATTTTTGAACAATACACAGGTCTAAAAGATATCAACAGCATTGATATTTACGAAGGGGACATTGTAGTGCAATATCCAGACAATCGAGTATATCAAAAGGTTTGCGAGCATTTGTATGTCGAACAAGAAAACCAACCAAAAAAACAAATTCAAGATATAATTGTCAACATTGGATTTGTGCAATATATAACTCCAAGTTTTATGCTGCAATATTTGCAAAACAAGCCTGATGGCGCTTGCGCGACTTATTTGGAATACAACACGCCATATGAAGTCATTGGCAATATCCACGAAAATCCAGAACTTTTAAAACAATGAATTACAATCAAATCAAAAGCGAAAACACTGAACACATCAAAACAATCATCAAGTGGTTGTTTGATGAAGTTTTAAGTTCTAGTGGTGATGGGGATGGAATTTGGTATTCTTATCTTTTCAACATAAACGACATTGCCAACTTTATTGAAGAAAATCAATTGGCCCCAAAACATTTTACTTGCGAAAGACATGAGGATCGTATATATTATGGGCAGGGAGAAGAATGGCTTATAATCACCAACAGCGAGGCACTTTTTGATGCAAGACCAAGTTGGCAACAAGTAGCTTTAGCATATTAAAACAATGAAATTAACAAAAACAATCAAAATTCACCTTGATGCTTTAGAAAAACAAAAAGTGTTCAAAGAAATCTGCCTACACCATCTTGGAGTAGAAGAATGTAATATATACGATCATGATAAGGATTGTTATGTGGCGGCTTTTCCAGAAAAAGAAACACAAGAATTTAAAGAAGCCTTTCGCAACATTAATCTAGGCGTTTATGTTAAATTAGAGTTAAATATTTGTCCAAAAACAGGTGAGATCCTTTTTGCCAAAGTATTAGAAAAAGAAAAACAATGAACACTAAAAAATGGACAAAAAAAGACGGCACAAAAATCCGTATCAAAGACATGGACGACAAGCATCTTATGAACACCATTCGAATGCTTGAGAGGTCTTACGAAGAAAATTTATATATGATGATGGCTGGTGCAGCGAGTCTTCAAGGAGACATGGCTTGTTATTATGCGGAACAGGCTATAGATGATGCATTCGCCCATCCAGAAACAATAATGCACCCTCTCTATGATGACTTAACAGAAGAAGCAACAAGAAGACAATTAATGTAAAATGAATGACTATCAACTAATAATGACATGTGGTGCATGTCCAGAGCAATACGATGCGATGCTTGACGGCAAGAGAGTTGGATATCTCAGATTACGTCATGGGTATTTTTATGCAGCGGTTCCAGATGTTGGGGGAGAAACTGTTTATGAATCATACCCAAAAGGTGATGGAATGTTTGAAGATGATGAACGAACCACTGAACTTAATAATGCTTTAAAAGCCATTATTGATTATCATGAGACTCCATAAATACCACATTCAATTTTACCCACGCTTCGAATGGTTCTGGAGGACTTATGACAGGTATGTGGATTATCCAGACATTGTAAATGTTACTGGTGGTGGGCCGTTTTTTCAGTATGAATATTGTGTTGACTTTTGCCCCAAAAAGCATAAGAATGTAGTAATCACAGGAATGAATTAATATGAACGGCCACATCATAGTTGAGAAATTTGAATCTGGCATGGGCTCTATTGTGTTTAAGAAACCACTTAAAATTTCTTGGTGGGAAATGGATTGTGATGAGAATGGTATTGTTGTTGAAATTTTCTTGAATGATGGAATTAATTGGGCCGAAAGATTTTCGCTTGATGCTTGGATTCCTTTTTCAAAAATCGAATCTTTTGATTTTGAGGACGTTCAGAAGACGGTAGAGAAATCGGTGCATTTTGATTTCGATCATGCATTCTTCCACTATCAAGGCGACCCAAATTATGGCTTGACACATTGGGCAATCTATGGTAACTTTAAGGACGAAGTGGAAATTATAGAACCGAATTATGACCAAGAAACAAATTAAATTAATCGAAAAAACCAAGGCCAAAATTCAAGCCTTGAGCAAACAACAAGACAAAATATACGAAAATCTTTTAGAAGAATTGGGAATCAAAGCCCATTCTTTGTCTGATGCAGAGTGGATTTTTGATTATGTTTTTAATGATTTTGGCGCAATTCCAGAAGAAGAAATTGACTAATATGATAACTACAATTCTTTTAATACTGGCGGCGATTATTGTTTTATATTTGGTATTTTATCTTATAGATAAAGTGGTAAAAAAAATTACAGATAATTCGTGGACAATTTTGCCAACATTGTTTTTAATTATATCAATAGGAGCATCAAGTATTGTCTTTTTACTCATTAAAGCTTTTTCTCATTAATACATATGAACTCTCTAAATTTAACAGAACTACAACCAACAGACAAAATCATTCTAAAAGTAGAAGCATTTTCATATGGCGTAGATGTGATCTATAAAGAACCATCAAACCAAACGTATTGTTGTAATCCTCCTCGCCCTGTGCCAGATAGGATTTATAAACTAGAATATCGTATTGAAGACGGCAAGCTTGTATTAAAGGCTATCGTTGAAGGTAAATATTCGCCGCCACAATATGTTCCAGAATCTTATGAATTTTAAATGAAAAAAATCCGTTACAGAAATGGTCAAATTGGCCGTCTTCTCTGTGAAGATAGAAGATTTACTATTTTTTGCACCTTGACAATGCGCGAAAAAGACGATATGATTATCCATCATATGGCAAATGGCCGCTGTAATTTTGAAAACGAACCAGATTCCGAATGGGATATTATAGAAGAACATGAAATACATTAAACCCAAACTTCCGCTTCCAAAAACAGGTAAAACAATGCAAATTTATATCGCCAACGACAAGCGATTTGCTGCGGCGTATACAGATCAACCTATTACTAGCATTCATATTGAACAACCATTCAAAGAAAAAGACTGGTCTGGTATTTGCAGAGACGAAAACGGAGTTATTATATTTGATGGTTATTTAAACGAATCAGCCGAAGCTTCGCCAAGAGAAGTGCTTGGTTCACTGATGGAACATTTGGGACTAAGATGAATAATTCAAAAGCCGCACAAATGCTTTCTTCCGATTTGTCTAAACTAATGGACAGATACGCAAGAGAGTTTGATATGCCACTGCAAACAGCAATCGGCTGCTTGGAATGGGAAAAAGCAAAACTTTTAAACGAAACACTCAATCCAGAACTATACGAAGACAACGAAGAACAATGAAAAAAGTCTTCCAAACAATTTGTGATGGCCAAAAAGGTAATTGTATGCAAGCAGCTTTTGCTTCGCTTTTTGAAGTTGAGTTGGACGAAGTGCCGAATTTTATTGAATACAGTGAACAAGAATGGCCAGATGTTTTTGATCGGTTTGTTCGTGATTTGGGGTATGAGTATACTGGATTTTTTGAACCACCAGACCACCCAAATGACCCAAAATTCGACAACATGAATGTTGATGGATTTTTTTATGCATGTGTTCCTTCTAAGAATTTTGATGGCGTTGGTCATGCCGTGTTAATTAATCGCAATGGCATGGTTGCGCATGATCCAAACCCTCCTAATATGAAAAGCTGGCATGGCAAGAATATTGTAGAAAGCCAAGAGATTTTGTATTTTTATGGCATTAGAAAAACAAACTGAATATGAACACCAAACAAGTCATCGTTATAAGGCGCGATTTAAAAATGCGGCGTGGGAAGGAAATTTCTCAGGGTTCTCATGCGTCTATGGCTTTTTTAACCAAAGAACTGAAACCAACCACCAAATTTCCAGAACTTGGAATGCCTTATTATTCTAATCCGTTTACTGTTAAAGTTGAAAACATTCAAGAGGTTTATCACTGGCTTGAAAATTCCTTCCGTAAAATATGTGTCTATGTCAATAGCGAAGAAGAACTAAAAGAAGTGCATCAGAAAGCCCTTGACAAAGGACTCATTTCTCATATAATTGAGGACAACGGTGCTACTGAATTCAATGGTGTTAAGACTTTAACTTGTTGCGCCATTGGCCCACATTGGGATGAGAAATTTGAAGGAATAACTGATCATTTACCACTATTATGAAAGAAAAATTTCTAAAAAAAGGAGACGTTTTTAAACTCGTCAAAGGCATGGAAGCTTATGTTGAAGTGCCTGATCGTTTTGTTTATGATAATACTCAGTATTCAAGTGAGGTGACGCAAAGAGCAGTTCAGATTGGACAAATCTTTCGAGGAAGAGCATTAAAAAAGAATTATAAAGAAATCTTGGCCGACAAAATCATTGAAAAATTAAAAAATAGTTCAAGCTTTAAAGGAGTAGAAATTGATTTTGAAATTTTACAAGAAGCTATTTCGGTTCCAGCTTTTAAAACAAATCAGTTCGACACAAATGACCTAATTGGAGAATACGTTGTTACTAGCACAAAATACGATGGTGGCGGAACTGGTCACGGCCCACATGATGTATACCCTGATGGGTGGCATGTTACAGCGAAAAAACTAAAGCAAGGAAAGTATGACCAAAAAGGTAAAAAAATTACATTCTATCAAAGTGGATGCTTCACGGCAATGAACGAAAACGTCCCAGTGATTAGAAAAATGAAAGAAACTTTTAAATAATATGAAAATCGCAACCATTCAAGGAGAAGAAGCCATCAATAAACTATGCAATCACACGATGCATTCAACATTGATTGCATTGAAACAATCTGGCGTTATCACCACCGAACAAGAATCCAAATTTCTAGACGAACACATTGCTGTATTTGTTGGAAACGATGAACAAGATGGATTTATTTGGTGGCTAAAAAGGATTTTTGGTAAAAATCCTTCATCCATGGTTGTTGTTTGCAAAACTTATACTGGAGAAACCAAAAAAGATAAACAGTAAACACAAATTAATAATGCATTAAAAGCTATTAATGATTATTATGAAACACCATAAGAGAGATTAACAAATAATATGAATATCTTAAACAAAACAAAGGTTTACGAAATTGGCAACATGCAGTATGGCGATGGCAGAGGCTGGAGAAATGAATTGCGGCCATTTTTAGAAAGCATGGGAGTTACTGTTTTTGATCCATATAATAAGCCATTCATTAATGCTCCAGAAGAGGACGAAGGTATTCATAAAAAAATGAGCGACCTCATGGAATCAGAACAATACGACGAAGTTGCAGAACACTTTAAAAAAGTGCGAGCCTTTGATTTGTCGATGGTTGATAAAGCTGATTTTATCATTTGCTACATTAATACAGATATTTTTACTGTTGGAACGATTGAAGAGTTGTGCTGGGCTGCTGGTAGATTAAAGCGCCCAACGTTTGTCGTTATAGAAGGAGGTAAAAAGAAAACTCCTTTATGGCTTTTTGGACTACTGCCGCATAAATACATTTATAATAATTTTGATGAGGTTAAAGAGGTTTTGAGAAAAATTGACTCTGGCGAAAAGCCCATTGATAGCGACCGCTGGAGATTGCTACAGGAACATTTGCGATAATTGGTTATATAGAAGAATTGTTGTGTATATATTATATATGAAACAATACTCATCTATTAAACCATTGGTTATTGCGCGATACCAAGAATGCGGCAATATCGCGCAAACAGCAAGAGATTTTGAGATAAATAAAAAAACAGTGCGCGCTTGGCTTCTTAAGGCTGGCATTCAAATTCGGCCAACAAACATCGACATCATGGGAATGCGATTTGGCAGGTTGCGTGTTATAGGCTGCGTAGGAAAAGACAAAAATCACAAATATATTTGGCAGTGTGAGTGTGATTGTGGAAACGAAACTCAAGTCAGAGCAAACGATTTGAGACAAGAAAAAATTAAAAGTTGCGGCTGTTTACATAGAGAAACATCCAGCAAAAATGGAAGGGCTGGCCTTGGGAGACAGGGGAACAGAAAAAAATTTGTTGGAGAAATGTCTGGGGTTTATTACAGCCAATTAAGACACAACGCTATAACGAGAAAACATGATTTTTTTGTATCAAAAGAATATTTGTGGAATCTGTTTTTACAACAAGAAAAAAAATGCGCCATTTCTGGCATGGATCTTATTATAAACAAAACGGCTTCTGTTGATAGAATAGATAGTTCCAAAGGTTATATTGAGGGTAACGTTCAGTGGTTGCATAAGCACATTAACAGAATGAAATTAGACCACGATCAAGATTATTTTCTTTCTTTGTGTTCTTTGATTCACAATCACAATCAAATATGAAATTCACCAAACAACAAATCGCGGATTATGTTACTGGTTGGCTATCTTTTGGCCACGATGCATACGATGTTGTTGCGATACAGGCGATGCTGCATAATGCGCGGCACATGCTTCTCGACAATCAGGATGGCATCGAAGCGTATGTCAATCGCCAAAAATATTATTGGTGGTGCAAACGCTGCGAAAGCAAAGTAGATATTATTAATAAAAAATGCAATTGCACAGAATCTCCCAGCCCTTGGGAGTTTAAAAAAGATTAAGCCGCCTTCTGAATCACACAACCCCGTTTGTTTCTTAGAAACATTCGGGGTCTTTTTGTGTAAATTTGGTGGTAGATGAGCATCGAAATTACCACAACAACCCAAGCGATCAAAGACGGCATTCTTGATGCTTTGGGGACAAAAGCCTATACCCAAACCGAAAAAACCAAGCTGGCCTCTCTTGAGGATAGCAAATTTAAAGGGTTATATACAAGCTATGCTTCGCTCACAGGCTCTTATCCTACTGGCGCGGCAGGTTACTACGCAAACGTGGATTCTGGCGTTGGAAACGATGTGGTGCGTTATATTTGGGACGTTGATGATACTGGATGGGTGCTACAATTGGGCGTATCGACGGCAGAAACCCCCGCCTCAATCAAAACAAAATACGAAAGCAATCCAGACACCAACGCTTTCACAGACGCCTATCTTCTCAAACTTTCTGGAATAGAGGACAATGCAACCGCCGATCAAACAGACGCTGAAATTGAGACGGCCTACAACAACCAAGTCATCCAAGTAACCACTGGAGAAAAATACTTTGGTGTTCAGGCGGCGATTCGTCGTTTTTCGCCTACTGATATCAGTGATATGGTGGGGTATCGTGGTTCGGGGCATTTTTATCCGCTGACAAACCCAAGTGGCTATATCACAGGCTTCTCTTCTGGAGATTATGTTTTAAAAACCGCAACAGGATCAGCGGCCACAAAAAACAGTGGCGACTTTGTTGATGTTTATAATGCGCAAAATGTTAGTGGAGAAAAAACGTTTGTTTCATCTGGGTTGTTTAAAACGGGGATGAGTGTTTCTGGGTTTTTTGGCTTAGGGACAAGCAATCCAACAGCGCCGTTTCATTTGGCTGGACAGTTTGGGGCGACAACAATGTCTGGTGGTCACGTTTTAAGTTTTTTTCGTAATGCTGGGAATTATATTCAAGCGCCTAATGTTGGTGGCTTTTTAAGCCTTGCTGCTGGAGGAACCAGTAATAGTTATAGCATGAATCTTAACAATGGTAATTTAACCATTGGTTCTGCTCAAAACAACGATGGATATAAACTAAGTGTCAATGGAGATGGCCGTTTTACCACTTCCTTAAACGTTGGAACAAATCTCACTGTTACTGGCAGTGGTTTATTTACTGGTAAATTGGGGATAAACACTAGCGCCCCAATCGGACTTGTTCATACTAGAGAATTTAATGGCAACGGCACGACAGGACTATTAATTGAAAACACCTTTGGGGAAGCAAATAAAAAAATATCCTTTAGGGGCGGCGGAACAACAACAGAGGTGGGCTATATTAATACTTGGGGTTATACCAATGCTGGCTTTCCAACAAGAATGGAATTTGGCGTTTATAATCCATTGACAACAACAACAGAAAACGTTCTGACATTCAAAACTGGCAAAGCTGGATTTGGCCTCTCGTCTCCATCTTATCATGTTGATGTTACAGGAGATGGCCGCTTCGGAACCAACCTCACAATTGGCAACACGTTAACCGTCACAGGTAATACATACATTACAGGCAACCTAGGCGTTGGCGTATCTCCTTCCTATAAATTAGACGTTAATGGCAACGGCAACTTCTCAACCTCTCTTAACGTTGGCACAAACTGCACAATCGGTGGCCATTTATCAGCGGCCACAAAAAGCTTCCTAATTCCACACCGCACAAAAGAAGGCAAAAAACTCCAATACGGCGTTATCGAATCCAACCAACACAGCGTATTGGTTCGCGGCACAACAGACCAAAAGGTTATTAACCTTCCTGACGAATGGCAATGGTTGGTTGATGAAGAAAGCGTGACTGTTCACTTGACTCCTGTTGGCAAGTTTCGCAAATTGTTTGTGGAATCGCAGGATAATAAAGTGGTTGTTGTGGGCGGTGTCAAGGGATCATATAACTACACAATTTACGGCGAACGTAAAGATGTGGCGAAATTAGAAACGGAGGTTTAAGATGGGAGTAGGTTATTCGCCAAGTATTGTTGCAAAAGGTTTGGTTCTTTGCTTAGACGCAGGAGATCCGAAGAGTTATAATGGAAGCGGAACGGTTTGGTATGATAGAAGCGGCAAAGGCAATAACGGAACTATGTTAAACATGACATTTGCAGATAAAAATATGATTTTTAATGGCTCAAATGGACAAGTTAATACATCCGTTATTCCAAACCAATCAGAAGGAACCATTGCTGCTTGGTTTAATATGGATTTATTAAAAAATTATAATACAATTTTTGATAATGCTCTTGGAGCAAACGATTGGGAAATGTGGGTTTATGATTACGCAACTTTAAGATTTCGCACAACAGCCAGCCAAGCAGATATTGTAGTAAGCGTTAATGGTTTAGTAGCAAACAGGTGGTATTTTATGACATTAACTTGGGATAGCAGTTTTGGTAAGGTATACATGAATGGAGAATTTGCAACATCTGATGCAGCAGCGGTTGGTAGCAGGGTTGCGCCTTCTACATTAGCAATAGGAGGATCTATTAATACTCGTTTTGATGGAAAAATGGGGGCTTTTTATATTTACAACCGAGCATTGACCCCAAGTGAAATTAAACAAAACTACAACGCCACAAAAGGAAGATTCGGATTATGAGCTTGTCACACTCACCACGAATAGTTACAAAAGGTTTGGTTCTCTGCTTAGATGCAGGAGATCCAAAAAGCTATAATGGTAGTGGAACGATTTGGTATGACAGGAGCAAAAGCGGTTTTGTTTTTACATCAATAACACCACCGACATTTACAACAGGCATAAACAACCAACCCTGTTTTGATTTCACAAATGGTAGCGGCCAATATTTTGAAAGCACCACCAACTCACCTTTTTCTGGCAACAATTTTGCAATATCAGTTATGGCGGTTGTTAATCAAAATACGATTGGAACATATCATGCTATATTATCACAAAACGAACAAGATGTTGATGATAGCATGGCGTTTATTTCAAATAATGGCAAATTTGCAACAGATATTTGGAGGCCAGCAGGAAGAAGATTGATTACCGCAGCAGACACAAATACTATGTATAATGTAGCTTGGATTGTGGAAGATTGGAGTTTGCAAAAAACAAATGCAAAAATATATCTTAATGGAGTTGTCCAACCAACAGAATCTTATGGCTCAGCATCACCCAATTCATTAGTATCAGATACTTTAAGAATTGGTAATTGGCAGTTAGATAGAAGCGATATGGATTTTGATGGGCAGATATATCAAATTCTAGTATATAACCGAGCCTTAACAGAAAAGGAAATTATCCAAAACTACAACGCCACAAAAGGGAGGTTCGGATTATGAGCGCATATGGTGGAATTAATATGGTAGAAGACGGCCTTGTTTTTTGTCTTGATGCCGACATTGAAAGGTCTTATACAGGAGGCTCTGTTTTTTATGATGTGACGCCAAACAGCAACGACTTCACCATGTATAACTGCACCTACATCGAAAATCCTGTTGGCGCAATTAATTTGACATACAGCCCACTTTCTTATATGAGAAGTCAAAAAACTTGGAGCGGAATGGGCTTTAATGTTAGCAGCGGATTTACTCTTGGCCTTTGGGTAAGCGCAACTGGTTATGCTGGAGCGCATGGTGGTTGGCCGTTTTATTGCGAAAGCTATTTGGCAAAGGGATTTAGAACAAGAGCATATTCTCATGGTGGTCTTGGTTTTTGGGCGACCCAAAGCGGTGGGACTTTTACAGTAGGTTCTGCAACTGGAGTCTTTAAGTTTAATGGATCAAAACAACTTCTAACATACACCTACCAAGGAACAACTGGCACAATTTACCATAATGGACAATATATAGTTTCGGCAACAGGAACAATAATCGACCCAACAACCAATGGTCTAACACATAGCGCCTATATCAATGGCTCTGCTTGGGCCGCAGAAACGCATAAAATCATAGGCTATAACCGCGCATTAACAGCAGAAGAAATTACCCAACTTTATCACGCCACAAAAACAAAATACTTACGATGAAATACATAATCACCCACTGCAACCCCGCAAACAATTGGCTTTCAAGCACCGTCAATGTTTATGACATGACTGGCGACTATTTGTATTTAAAAACAGCTTTGTCGTTGGTTGACGTTGCTGGGTTGCCAATTATGGAAGATTTTGGCGGCATTATTAATTATTTTACTGGCCTAGCAAACGGCGAATTTGAAATCAAAACCATCAAAGTAACCCAAAACAGCTCCTATAACATAATGGGCGACCAATACTACGAATACGAGGAGCCATTTTTTGACATATCTGGTGAGATTACTGGTTCTGGTATGGTGAGCGGTTATGCAACGGCGGTCTTGGATGTTGTGCCGACATTTGACATCAAAATCTCAGACTACTCTTTAACAATCCAAAACAGCGAACGCAACTGGTTTATCTCTTCTACAGACCTTCCAGAAAACATAGAATCTGGCATCGTGAACATATGGAACAGCCTCTAATGGTGTAATTACTAAAGAACATGGCAAACATTCTCAATATCCCCGCAAGCGGCAACCTTTACTTCTCAACAGGAACGGCTGGAGCAAGCACGATTCCTGATTTGAGCGGCGCTGCGGTTAAGCTTGGTTTTGATGGCAGCGGCGGAATGAACATCACAAGTTACAATACTGGTTGGCTTGAAAGATTTAGTGTGGATGGTCTTAATGGCCGACTTTTTGGTGTTACGGATGCTGTTACGGGTGATATTTTCAGTGTGAATGATGCGGCAGGGTTGCCGATTATTAATGTTTATAGTGATAGCGGGGTTGATGTTGTTTCAATTGGAACTTATGGACTTGTGCCGTTGATGGTGAGTGGAAGCGGAACATATGTAACAGGCTATTTGACGCTTTACAACGAACCAACTCAAGACCAACACGCAGCTACTCGTAGATTTGTAACTGGCACAAGCGGGGCATTGCAAACCCAAATCACATCACTGAACGGCGCAACAGGCAATTATGTTCTTAAGTCTGCAACTGGTTCAGCGGCGACTCTTGCTAGCGGATTCCTGCAAAACAGAGCTTATCACTCAGGAACGCAAACACTTTCGACCATTAGCGATGCTGGAACGATTGCGTCTAAGCCTTCGGGTGATTTTGTTAATGTTTATAGCGCCCAAAATATCACTGGCATTAAAACATTTTTGGCAAGCGGGGTGTTTAGAGAAGGGGTTGTTATTTCTGGTGGTCTTGGTGTTTCTGGCGATGTTGGAGTTACTGGAAGTTTGGGGCTTGGTATCAAAAACCCAAGCGCAAAGATTCATGTTATAGACACATCTGAGCAACTAAGAATTGGTTATGACGAAGGCGCTGCCGCTGGATTTGCTGTTGATAGCAATGGGTTTTTGGACATTTCTCCAAGTGGCAATAAAACACTGCTAAATAATACGCTTATTTTTCAAACAGCGGCTTCTCATGGATTAATGTCAACCATTTCTTCAAATGACTTATATCTTCAATTTGGTGATGGTGCAGTTGTTGTAGAACAAGGTGGGGCGTATGTTGGTATTGGAGGATCTCCTTCAACGTTTTATAAATTTGAGGTTTTTGGGACAAGTTGGTTTCAAGACGTGGTAGATGTCGGAGGCACATATATTACATGGGGATCTCAAGGATATTTTGAAAACCCATTTAGTGACGTAATAGCCATGACTAGCCCAATAGCAGGAAATCTTCGATTAATGGAGTGGGACGGAGCTAATCAAACGGTAAGCTGCAACGTGGCGTTTGTTTCTAGTGGGATTGCTAATTTTCAAACAGACGTTACTATTACAGGTAGTCTTGGGGTTACAGGAAATTTAACGCTCAATAACGAACCAACTCTCGACAAACACGCCGCAACAAAGAAATACGTGGATGACGCAATTACTGGCGTTGGAGGTGGCGTTACAGATCACGGCGCACTCACGGGATTAGGTGATGACGATCACCCACAATATTTTACAACAGGGCGCGCAGATGCCAGATATGTTCAATTAACTGCCACTGGTTCTGCTGCCACATTAGCAAGTGGCGTATTGCTTAATAGAGCAAACCACACTGGCACTCAAACACTCAGCACAATTAGCGACATTGACGAACTAATCAGCGGCTATTACACCCCACAAACACTCACAAGTTCGGCAACTATTTCTTGGAACATTGCTTCTGGTGTTCAATCGCAACTCAATCTCGCCCACAACACCACAATAACAATAACAGGCTTGAACGATGGACAAACGGCAAGCCTTGCTGGAACAATGTGGAGTTCTGGAAGTTACACCGTGTCCTTAACTGGCATTGGTTTAACAACAAGGGTAATGAACGGAGCATTGTCTGATATAGCAGTGCTTGCTTCTGGAGACTTGTTTGAAATAAGCGTGAAGCGCACAAATTCTGATCTCAGGGCTTGGGTTACAACATTGGAAGTTTAATATGGCTGGAATAATCACACAATCAGGTATGGTTTCATCTTTTTCGCCAAATTCACTGAATCCGTATTTAATGTTTGAGGCGGAATCTTCGATGCTGAATAGTGGGGGAACGCCTGCCACCTTTTTACAAGGAATCCAAACGTTAAACAATTTGGCCAGCGGTAACAACGCGCGTGGCAATGCTGCGCAAGCAACATTGGCAAACCAACCAACAGCCTTACCATTGGTTAACAACGAGGGGTATTTGTATTTATCTGGAGTCACCTCAAATTTCGCAAGCATACCCGACCAAGCATCTTTAGACATCACCACCGACATTGATATTAGAGCAAAAATAGTTTATAATTCTGGCGTAGGAGTGATTTTGATCAGCAAATATGCTGCTGGACTAGTAAGCAATTATCAATTTAACGTCAACTCAGACGGAACACTTCAAATTGGATGGGTGCAAGGAACGGTTTATACTTATCATAATTCTACTGCCCCAGTCTCTGCTTCATCAGGATCTGATATTTGGGTTAGGGCAACACTTGATTTGGCCACAGGATCAGGAAGGGCTGCAACATTTTATACGTCAAGTGACGGGGTTTCTTGGACTCAATTGGGTTCTGTGCTTACAAATGCTACCAATGCCATATTAGCTGGCAACACGGCAAGTTTATATATTGGACAAAACGGTGCTGGGGCTGGTTATGGAGCTATTGGGGTAAAGAGAATCATTATATATGCTAGCTTAAATGAGTCAGACAAGCGTTTAGATATTGATTTTGCATCCAAATCTATCGCCCATAACGCGACCTCTTTTGCATGCTCAACAGGGCAAACTGTTACAATCAATCAAAGTGGCCAAAATCCAGCAACCATTATCAAATATCCTGTTTTTCGCTTCGATGGTGTAAGCGACAGCCTTGAAGCCAGCGTTTCTCCTAACATAACATCTGGACACGCTTTTATAGTAGCGGCTCCTTTAGGCAACAGGGGAGAACAATATGGTCGTTTGTTTACAATGGCGGCAACTTCTGGGTCTATTGACTATAATACAACAACAGGATTTATCTGGTCATATACCAAGACAAACGCATCTGACAGCAATTTAACAAGCTATTATAACAGCGCGCAAAGACTGATTCATACAAGCGCGTTTACTACTCGCGTTGTTCATGATATCAAATTAAAAGGAGCTAGCGGAGCCGAGAGCTATGTGAATAATGCTGGATTTCAAACTAGCGCGGTAAATTATTCATCAGTATCTTGTGGATATTATACTATTGGGCGCAGTCTTGACGCAGGTTCTTATAATGTTGCCATGGACGTTCATGCCCTTTATTTATTTCCCGCATCAATTTCATCAGCTCAACGAAATTTGATATTGCGATACATCAATCAAAAATACAAAATCTACTAATGCAAAGCTATCAACTAATTCAAATAAAACCACTTCAAAAACTTTCTCAACACCCAAATCCATCTATGGGATTCCCTGCTATATTGTCCTTGCAAGACGGTAGAGAGCCGCCGTTTGTGGATGACAATCATAAATATATTGCAATTATCGCGAAGCCAAGCTACAATGGATCATTGTATAGACTACAGGAAAATCTTACCACGGAAAGTCTTGACTGGGAAATCGCCCCTCTCACTCCAGAAGAAATTCGTAACGAACAAATCGCCTCATTTTCATCTGTCGAGGCTTGGCGCATGAGAACGATAGCAAAGGTCGTTCCATACCCATATGTGAGCGGACTGCTTGTTACGGGCGACATGACAAGCCTTCATGATGCAGCCGTTGCCTCTATTGCAGGCATCTCTGATCCATTTCAAAAAGCCGCAGCAGAAGAAATTTATTTAGGTGGTATGGAAATTCGTCGCACATCTCCAACGCTCAACGCTTTGGCCTCTGGCTTGGGTCTTGCAGAAGCAGATCTAGATAATTTGTTTGTTCAAGCAAAAAGTTTTGATATTTAAATAAATTTCAGTGTAAAAGCTGGTTCATGACAGCTTTTGGGTTTATTTGCGTTCTTATTAGTTTTATTCTTTTGTTGACAGCAGTGCATTGTCAGATGCACTAATTTTTGTTGACAAAATCCTCAAAAACTATTAAGATCATCACATGGCAAACAAGAACACCCGCAGGGCAAAAAAACTTGGCTTTTGCAGCCAAAAAGACGCGCAATCAAACGGAAACAAAGTATTTAGCGGCGCTTGCTGCGATACCTCTTGGCAAGCAAAGGCATGCAAACGCAACGGGCCAAAAGTCTATAAAGACCATGAATAGCCAAGATTAAACGCCCGTTTGACAAATAAGGCAAATAAACCCCGCTTTTTAAAACACAACCCGTGTAATTATGATACAGAATGACAAACCTTGACCTAACCAACAGAAAAAAGTCTTTTGTTAATTTTTACAAATTTGCAGATCAATACCGCCAAGAACACGGCGGTATTTTTGCGTTTAAAAATTCAAAGGTTGTTAAGGTAAATAATTTTAAATGTTGTGGATTTTTTGACGAGGAAACCATGCGGATTGCCGCCGCCACGCAACACAGGCTTTTTGAGGAAACGTTTGTTCATGAGTTTTGTCACTTTATGCAATTCATCGAACAATGCCCAGAATGGGTTAATGCTGATGATAAATTCTGGACTGACCTTGAACAGAAAAACCTAACGCTTGATTCTTGGGACGCGACCAAGGCCATCATTGCAATGGAAAGAGATTGCGAAATACGGGCTTTAAAAATGAATAAAAAATACCGCATGTTCAATGCGAAACGCTATGCTCAAAACGCTAATGCGTATTTTTATTTTTATCAGTATGTTTTCTTAAATAATTGTTGGCCAGCAACAGGGACTCTTTATGATTCTCGTTTACCAAAAATGATGCCAGATAAAATCCTGCCGATGAGCGCATTTGAAAAAATAGACATGAACATCATGCAGGAATACCATAATTATTTTAAATCTGTGTAAATACAAGTAGCGTTCATGAGTATTGAATTAACACAAGCTAGCGCATCTCAAAAACAAGGCATCAGAAATGCCTTGGGTATCGAATTGTCTCAAATATCAGTCAGCGGCAACGCAGATAAATTGGCTTTAACAGGCATATATCAAGGACAATGCGCTTTAATTACAGGCGAGGCAAATCGTCTTGAAATGTTTATAGGGTCTGATCCAAGTTTAGATAGTGATTGGGAAGTAATTGGTCAACCAACATATCAAATATCTGTCTTAAACAACACCGCCTCTAATGTTCAATTTAATGGCGTAGAAGTAGCTCCCAATGGTGATTTTGAGTTCGTTACTTGGGTAAAATACGGAGAACCTTTTTATACAACTGGAACCAATTGGGCGCAAACGCAAATTGTGGGGATTTCAGTTAGCTTAGACACGATAGGTTTGAAGTTTGATGGTCTAGCTGCGGAAGACGCGCAACCAAACTTTATGAAAATTGGAGGATCTGGTTATTATGTTCCACTTCCGTTCCCAAATAGGGCTGATTTGCGAGTTTATACCTATTAAAACTTAATACCCAAGATTAAACACAATTAAAACAAATAATGCGTGTTTTTTCTTGACTTTTTTCTATAAACACTTCATAATCAACAACATGAAGCCAGAATCTCTAAAAACACTAGACGAAGGATGCTATTTTGTTTGTTCAAATGGTGGTGAACCAGAGCTCATCAAATTCACATGGCTAAACGCAAAAAACACGGACTCCGATTATATTGATGCGTTTGATTATTTGGGTAAAAAAATTATTTCTGTTAAAAGAGACGGCATAAAAAGCTATACAGACGAGTTTTAATTATTTTAAATTAAAAAGTAGTTGACATTGGCCCAAATGTCTGTATGATGTTTGGCATGACGATCAACCCCACATTCAAAGACGCAATCGGCCAAGACAGTGTTAAAAAGACCCTGAGCCTTTACATTGATGCCTTTGCCCAAACTGGCCAACTTCAATTCATCACCCTTGTAACTGGCAAGGGCGGCGGAAAAAGTTTCTTTGCTCGCAAGTTCCGTGAAGGTCTTGTGCGCCCCGATGGTTCGCGCCCTCCGCTTCTTGAGGTTAATGGAGCCGTTATCAACAACGCTGGTGTGTTTTTCGAGCAGGTTTATCCTGTTTGGGTGCATCACAATGCCTGTTTGTTCATTGACGAGGTTCACAACTTGCCCTATAAACTGCAACAGATTTTCTTGAATGTTTTTGACATTAAAAAGAATCCCGTTCGCACGGTCGAGTATGATGGTATTCCTTATGATTTTGATTTTCGGAAGCTCACCTTCATCAGCGCAACCACTGACCAACAAAAACTGGTTGAGCCTTTGCGAGATCGTTTTCGCATGATTGCGTTTGAGGAATATACTGCCGATCAGTTGTATGAAGTGTTTGAAAGTAATTTGGGCGATGGATTTGCTGTTGATTTTGCAATTCGCGATCAAATCAAAGAAACTTTTCGCGGCAATCCGCGTGATGCCGTTGTAAAAGCGCAAGAACTTTCTACTTTTGCGATTGCAAAAAAGGTGAGCTTGATTAATAGCGGATTGTGGAAAGAATTTTGTTCTGTTATGGGTGTTAACGCTTGTGGCCTCAATCACTCAGAAAAAAGCATTTTAAAATTGTTGGCTAGTCGTGGTGACATGACGCTTGGCAGTCTTGCTTGTGCTACGGGCTTTGAGCGCAGCGTTATTCAAAAAGACTATGAAACCATGTTGATTCGCAAGGGTCTGATCGACATTGACGGCAAGCGCAAGATTACGAACAAAGGCAAACAAATTGTCTCACAATTCTCTTGACCTCAAATTAAAAAACCTGTATAAACAAACCGTGTTCACATTTGAAATTAAAATCAACGGCTCAATGATTGGTCATATTTATGGCCACAATGAAGGCCGCTATGATGATGAGGGTCGCACAGAATACCGTTACGAGTATTACGAAACCGAAAAGCCGCAACTTACTTGCGGAACCGTTTTTCATTATCGTAAAGATGGAATTAGAGACTTAATCGTCAAAATTCTTTCTGACGTTCCAACCCGCAAACCAATCAAGGCAAAGAAATGAAAAAAACAAAAACAAGCTATAACCTTGGGATTATCTTCAATCTTGACGGGCGTTATGTTTGGCAATTGGTTGATTTTGATCTTAATGGCCCGACTTATCGAAGCAGCGGATCTTATATGAGAGAAGAAGAAGCCAAGTCTGCTGGTTATGATTTTGCCGCCAAACATAATTTGGCCGTTAAGAATGTTTATTATCAGTGATTTGAGTTTGTTTAAATACAATGTCAAATATTAATTGAATTTTACGACATTGATTGCAACCATTTAGCAACCATCAATAATTCCTGTAAAGAAGCGTCTGTCTTAATTCTATTTGCTCTCTTTGAAATAATGCAAACGTTTCCCTTGATATAACCAAGCTTAGGGTTAATTCTGTCAACTGATGGAGAGTTATCCGAAGAACTAAATGGTATAATAGGTATCCCCAATACAGGACAAAATTCTGGAATGTTTATATCTTCGATTGTTAAATTAAACTCAATATTTTTAGCTTTCGCCCTCCCACGGACATTTTGGTAAATTTTTTTAACAGGGTCTTTTTTATATCTTACTTGATTAGAACTTGCATGAGTTCTATAGGAGCGCCTAGCAGACTCTCTTGTGCAATTTCTACATAATTTATGCACTTCATCGTCATATCTATTATTGCTTTTTTTGCGATAAAAATCTGAAAGAGGCAAAATTTGCTTACAAGATCCGCAAAATTTATAACCAATTGGCGCGTCTACAATATTATATCTGGATTTTTTGTCTCTTTTTAACCCTAGTTTTGATGCTTTGATTCTCACAGACTCCAAGGTTCTGTTTTTTAATTTTTCCGCACAAAATAACGCGCCCTTAAATTCAAAATTTTCTTTCAAAAATTCAATTTCTTTATTTGTCCACTTTTTACTTGATCTCATATTAAACATGATTTACACTGAATCAAGATTTTAAGCAACTTTTGTTTTTATGAATATCTTTGTTTTAGACCAAAATCCACGGATTGCTGCTCAATATCATTGCAATAAACACATGAAAATGTGTGTCGAGACAGCTCAAATGCTTAGTTCCGCAGTTATTCGGCATGGAGCCACACCAGAACAAATGCCAACAACCATGTCTGGCGCTCCTTACCGCAAAAGCCACCCGAATCATCCATGCACTAAGTGGGCAGGAGATACTTGTAGTAATTTTTTGTGGCTGTGTGATTTAGGAAATGCTTTGTGTGAAGAATATACTATGCGTTATAAAAAAAATCATTTTTGCCAATCTAAGATTCAACATTTGCGCAATATGTCTAAAATGATCCCTGACGGCCCACTTACTGAGTTTGCTGTTGCTATTTCTGACGACAGTTTATGCCGAACTATTCCTAATTTTGACACTCTTTCTGTTGTTGACAAGTATCGTGCATTCTATAATTATGACAAGGCAAGTTTTGCAACTTGGAGCGTTACAAATCCTCCGAGTTGGTTTCAGCCGCAATCTTTGGTCAAGAATCAAAAAACCTTGACAATTCATTAAAAATCCCATAACCTATAAACATGCAAACACCGATAACAGATTCAATGTCCCGCATGACGGTTCCTGAGCTTGGAGAGTTTGTTCCAATTGAAGACGCCAGAAAGCTTGAAATCAAACTTGTAGAAACGCGTAAAGAAGCAGCGCATTGGAAGGCACAATGCCAGCGGGGATTCAATGTGTCCACGCTAATAGAGCAACGCGAAAGGCTGGCATATTATTCCCGCCGCTTAGATTGGATACTTTCCCACTGCAAAATTGAGGCGTTGGAAAATGTGGCAGGCGATCTGGAACGCTACGAGGTTGAAACAATCAGAGATGCGATTGACCAAGAAATTATTTTCATGGAAACATACGAGCTATCAAAAGAATAAACAGCATTTTTATTCAAAAAAATATTGACAAACAACCCAAATCCCATATACTTGAGCCATGAACACGATCAAAATCGCAATCGAAATCAACGGCCAACGATACGAAAAGGAATACGAACACCTTTTTGTCATGCCTAATCATTTTGACGAGCTTTTTATTGACGCTGGGATTATTGACGAAGAAGAAACCCTTCGCGCTGTTACCTCTGCTCAAGAATACATGCTGGATCGCTAATAACAAAACAAAACAAAACAATGAATAACAACCAACCAAAACGTGGCCGTGGTCGCCCAAAGGGAGGCAATAGCTTCACCAATGTTACTCTCGCTCAACTGAGCGAATACTTTGGAGAACAACAAGCAATCCCTGTCAGCCGTGTGTGGCTTGAGAAGATGAATCTCACCCCGCAAGACGCGCAACAGACCATCCAAGCGCAACCAACTGCCGCTACTTCTACGGCAATCGACATGACCCTTGAGGCATAATCCAATCAAACCCTCTTTAAATTTCTTTTATTAAACCATGAAAATCATTCAAGGAGATTTACTTGAGGGCGATTGGGATGTTGCAATGCATTGTTGCAATGTTTATCGAGCAATGGGGGCTGGCATCGCACTTGCTTTAAAAAACAAGTGGCCAGAAGTTTATGACGCCGATTTTGATTGTGATATAACAGAAGACGAAAAGTATGGCTGGTTTAGCACGGCTTATTTAAAAGACGAAAGGATTGTTATTAATTTGTATGGGCAAGTTGGAGTTGGATGCAAAAAACATCCTCTGCACAGAAATTGTCGATATGATTTTATTTATGATTCTGTTTACAGGGCATGCGCTTATGTTACCGCAGATTATAGCGGGTATCTGCCAATTAAAATTGGCATCCCTTATGGAATGGGTTGTGGATTGGCTGGTGGAAGCTGGAGGGTAGTTTCTGCTATTCTTGAAGATATTGAAGAGCGTTTTGATGTTGAATTTGTGGTTTACAAATTAAATAGTCATTGACATTCTCCCCAAAATCAAGTATTCTACGTTTATGAAAAAGCTTGAGAGATACTACAAGAACGGTTACGATTTCACCATTGTTGCCAGAAATGGCGACTTTGCTCTTGCTAAAGGCATCAGCCGTCTTTCGGGGCGCGATAATTGGGAGGTGATTGAAGTTCAATCCCATAATGGCATTTATATGGGCAATAATTGGGTAGATGCTAAGGAGTTTCCGCCTTCTAACGAACAATTTGGCATTCACGGATGGACGGCTTTTAATGAAAATCACGCTTGGGAGCTTTTTAACAAAAAAAATTCTCTCTAAATAATGTTGCAGCTCCGCAAGACACTTAAAACGTTCTCGTCATAACGAATTCGTATTAATTGAATAGCGTTATCTTGACAAAAATTGTTTTTTATTTGATCGTTCTTCCGAGTGTTTTGCAGTCCTAGTTCTCCACCAAATCTTTCAATGGGTTCAAAGTGTTGAGCGCCGTCATATTCAATCAAAATGTTTGATTGTGGTAAATAAAAATCAAACCTTAACTTATTTCCTGTTTCAGATACTAAATTAGCAAATGTTTTCTCATGTTCGAACAAAACATTATGATCGGTTAAAATTTTTGCCACAACCCTTTCTCCCTTAGATTTTGTTTTACAGCAAGGACATCCAATTTTGCCTTTTAAAAAATTTCCCACCCGCGCTTTGAATTTGATTTGATGCTCAAAGCAAAAAACTTCTATCACAGAATGAAGTGTTTCGTAATTACTAATATCGAATTCATACTTATTAGCATTGATTGACCGCAGCCTTTTTAACAAAAATTCGTGATCAAGTTTTTGGCGTTTAGAAGTTTTTTCGTGTGAACATAAAACACACCCGCTACCTCTCATGTGATAATTAGCGACTTGCAAAAAATCGCCATGTATTGGACAGGTAATAATGATTTTATCTTTTAATGTTTTAACCTCAGATTGATTTGGGTATGAATAAAAATTATCATGTCTTTCTTTAAATTTTTGAAACATGGTGAAGGTTGGCATTTTATTTTGATCCGCTGTTTTCATGTCTGCGCATTTAGGACATCCGCTGCCAGCCAAATGATGATCGGGACGTTGGTGAAATTTTCCATGTTGGTGGCATATGATTTCAACGTTAAGCGAGCAATTTTTATACCGCACTAATGAATAATCATATGCTGTTCCATGTTTTAATCTTGCTTTTTTTATAAAATCATCGGTTGTATGGGCGCGTGACATATATATCATTACACCAAACACAGCGACACGAACAGATAAATGCATGCATTTCCTTAACAATGGCGAATGGTGAGTGGGGCGTTACATGAATTAACAATATTTTGCCAAATGTTTGCAATATACATTGACTTTTTCTCAAAAACATATTATACTGCCAACAAGATTAAAACTTATGAAATACAACATTGGAGAAACACTAATCTGCATCAACAACCAAGACAGCGATTCGCTGGAACTAAACCAAGAATATATTGTTGTTGATATTAATGAACATGGGAATATTGGGGTAAAATGCCC